>Ga0105049_10004720_pt1 | contig 15972 bp, 13 predicted proteins | sample MAT06_FD_78087 | JGI IMG/M metagenome (GOLD analysis project Ga0105049, IMG submission 78087) | Freshwater microbial communities from Lake Fryxell liftoff mats and glacier meltwater in Antarctica - MAT-06 | ecosystem: Environmental > Aquatic > Freshwater > Ice > Liftoff microbial mat | place... | reverse complement strand
GATCACTCCGACCGATCACTACGTCGCGCCGGCCACCCGCTACCTCGAGCACGTCGCGGCCGCGCAGGGCGTCGCCCGCCGGATGCGCGACAAGGTCGTGATCCTCGCCGTGCCCGCACTCACGCCCGCGCCGGATCTCGGTTACCTGCTGCTCGGCAACGCCGTGACCGAGATCCCCGAGGTTCGCCAGGTGACGAACTTCGTCGAGAAGCCGTGCACGCCGATCGCGGAGGATCTGCTCGCGCAGGACGCGCTGTGGAACACGATGGTGATGTGCGGGACCGTCGATGCGTTGTGGGAGCTCGGCCGCGTCGCCGATCCGCACCTGCTCGACATCCTCGACTCGCTGGTGCCATTGATCGGCACACCCGATGAAGACGATGCGCTCGAATACATCTACCGTGCGTATCTGCCTGTGTCCTTCTCACGAGATATCCTCGAGCGAGCGCCAGAGCGGCTGTGTGCACTCGAGTTGCGCGACGTCGAGTGGAGTAACTGGGGGAACCCCGAGCGGATCGAGGCCGTGTTGGCGCTCCGGCGCTCGCACGCATTGATGCCGTGTGCGGACACGCGCATTTCTGGTTGGCATCACACGTGAACAACTGGGAAGCATGCTGCTTCCCACCGAGTCCGACGTCGCGCCGTCCTCCGAGACGGGCATCTATCCGCAGGCGCGCAATCTGTCGTGGATGGCGTCCCTCGCCGTCGCCGGCGGTGACCTGCGCAGCGCGGAAGGCTATCTGCTCGAGCTGCTGTCGGTCTGCGTGTTCGCGGACCGCACGGTCGACCACTCGGACTAGCTGTTGACGCGGGGTCAACTCGCGCCAGATGAAAGTCGAACGCTCGACTTCCAGTGCAAACAATCGACATCAGTCCGTGATTCGCTGTTGTAACGGCAGGCCGTAGTGAACAAAGCTCGGTCGCGATGAGGGCCAAGCTCGCGGCAGCTACGTTCGCGTTACTTTTCGGCGTCACCGCCATGTCATGCGGACCGTCCGCGAGGAACTCCGGTGATGATTGCGCGGGCATCTGCAGTGCCCTCGGCTACCAGGCGTGTGCCGGGGATGGCTCGTTCGAGCCTCCGGTCGCATGCAATCCCGACGAGACCTGCGATCCGGTCGCGGGCTGCGTGGTCTGCGTGCCGGACACGCTGTACTGCGGCGGACCGACGTCGAATGACATCCTGCGGTGCAACGGCGAGGGCACCGGTGGTGACTTCGTCGCATCGTGCGCGCAGGGCGAGGTGTGCTCGAACGGTGACTGCAAGACGCCGTGCGAGGCCGCCGAAGATCATCCGTCGAACCTCGGCTGCGATTTCTGGGCGGCCGACCTCGATAACGAATCGTTCAACAGCGGGCTCGGGCTGTCGAACGACGCGGCCGCGCAGCAGTACTCGCTCGTCGTCGCGAACAACAATGACTTCCCGGTCAACGTCACGGTCCTCAAGAACGCGGCGCGCGTCGGTCAGCCGGTCAACGAGCAGGTCGTGTTCTCGACCCAGGTCGCGACGCGCGGCACTCGCCGGATCGATCTCCCGCAGCGCGAGGTCGACGGTGCGCAGGGCCAGAACGGCGGCTACACCGCGAACAGCGGGTCGGGGACGTTCGTGTCGCCGCACGCGTACCACGTCCTCACCACGGGTCCAGTCGTGGTCTATCAGTTCAACCCGATCGTCCAGCAGTTCTCGAACGACGCGTCGACGCTGATCCCGATCCAGGCGCTCGGCACCGATTACATCGCGATGGGCTTCGAGACCGCGAACCCGTGCGCCATCGAAGGTCTCTCGCAGCCGTCGATCCCCGACCACGGTTCGATCGCGATCATCGCACCGTTCGACAACACGACGGTGACCGTCACCGCATCGCATCCGATGATGGCGTCGGCGGGAGACTCCGGCTTCCCGCTCGCCGCGACCCCACGCGACGGTACGCTGACGTTCACCACCGGCCGCTACACCGTCGTCAACCTCGAGACCCAGCAGCCGACCGGTGGCATCAGTGAATGCATCAACGGCGGCGCCGACGGCGACGTCACCGGCACGTACATCAAGGCCGATCGCCCGATCGTGGTGTTCACCGCGAACGAGCGCGGCATCGGCTTCGGCGGCGCCGACAACGTCGAGTACCCGCCCGACTGGACCTCCGAGGACGACATCTGCTGCACCGAGCACCTCGAGGAGCAGCTGTTCCCGCTCACCGCTCACGGCAAGGAGTTCGCGGTCGCGCGCAGCCCGATCCGATCCACCGATCCGAGCGGCTGGGTCGAGCCCGATATCATCCGCGTCGTCGGCAGCGTCGATGGCACCATGGTCACCACGAACCTGCCGGCGCCGTATAACTCGTTCACCGTCAACGCGCGCCAGAAGGTCACGTTCGCGGCGAAGACTGGCTTCACGCTGAGCGCGACCGCCGCGATCCAGATCGGCTCGTACCAGGTCTCGCAGCAGTTCGTGAAGCACGGCCAGACCGGCGATCCGAGCATGCTGACCATCCCGGCCGCCGAGCAGCACCGCAAGGACTACGTGTTCCTGGTGCCCGACACCTTCGAGAAGAACTTCGCCGTGTTCGCCAAGCCGGTCGGCTCGAACATCTTCCTCGACGGGATCTCGCTCAGCAGCGTCGAGCTCGGCCAGTGCGTGCTCGCGCCGCTCGGCCCGGTGCTCGGCGTCGCGTACGAGCAGTTCACGTGCCCGCTCACCGAAGGTCATCACGCGGCGAGCTCGGACAAGCCGTTCGGGTTGTCGGTGTACGGCCGCTACAACGTTGGTGCGTACTCGTTCGTCGGTGGTTCGGACGTCAAGCTGATCAACCCGCTCGAATAGCGATCAGATCTCGTCGATGCGGTCAGTCGTAGATCGCGAGCCGAGGTCCCGGCACGGTGGCCAGCTCGATCCCGAGCAGCGGCGAACGGACCCGTCCGGCGATCGCGACCTGTGTGACGAGCTCTTGGTGTTGCAACGAGAGCACTTCGATCGTGCGTGTATTGGGTTCGAGCAGCCACACCTCGGAGACCCCAATACGCGCGTAGAAGGGGAGCTTGTCGCGGCTCTCGTCGTCGGGAGACAGGATCTCGACGAGCAACGCCGCCCCGCCTTCGATCCCGCGCTTCGACACCCGGTCGGGGTGGACCAGCGCGAGATCCGGGACCCGGTAGTTCGCGAGACCCTGAACGGGATCAAACAGCCCTGGCTCGTAGGTCCCGATCAGTTCGCGCTCCGCACCAAATCGCTTGGGGGGCGACCATGTGGAGGACTCCTTCCCAGACCTCGTCCCGCTTGTCCTGCCCTTTCCGCTGACGATCCTCGAGGAACCCGTCAGGGATTTCCAGCATGACGGCGCGCATGGAGCGAGTGTAGCCCGGGTGCATGCGCACCGACCTCGCAAGCAACGGGCCACGCCGAACCTCGCGATTGATCACGAGCGGACGTCCGGCAGTTCCGGTGGACGGACGACACGTCCGTCACGCGGACAAACTCGGACGACTCCGGTAGCTTCGGCGAATGTCGGTGCCCGATGCGATCCGCGCTGCCTATGATCCAGAACGGTTTCGCGCCGATGGTCATCGGTTGATCGACGAGCTCGCCGAGCAGCTCGCACGCTGGCAGCGCCGCGACGGCGTGGTCTTGCCCTGGCGCGAGCCGGCCGAGGCGCGGGCGCAGTGGGCGGAGCTCGAGCCGGGGCAAGGCGAGCTGGTCGACGATCTGATCCGCGCGGCGCGGGCGTCGACGGCACTCGCGAACCCGCGCTGCATGGCGCATCAGGTGTCACCGCCGTTGCCGTCGGGCATGCTCGCGGAGACGGTGAGCGCGCTGCTCAACAACGGCATGGCGGTCGCCGAGATGGGCCCGGCGGCGGTGCCGATCGAGCTCTGCGTGATCGACTGGATGTGCAAGACGCTCGGACTACCCGCGGGATCCGGTGGCGTGCTGACGTCGGGCGGATCGCTCGGCAACCTGACCGCGCTCCTCGCGATGCGACAGGCCAGGGCCGGCTTCGACGTCTGGAAGCAGGGCGCGCATGCCGGGCCGCCGCTCGCGGTGATCGTGTCGAGCGACGCGCACTACAGCGTCGCGCGCACGCTGCGGATCATGGGCTGGGGCGACGGCGGTGCGATTCCCGCGGCGATCGATTCGCGGCATCGGCTGACGCCGGCGGCGGTCGAAGCGGCGCTGGCGACTGCAGGTGATCGTCGGGTGATCGGCATCGTCGCGGCCGCCGGCTCGACGGCGACGGGTGCGTTCGATCCGTTGCACGAGCTCGCGGATGTCGCGGAGGCCCACCGGCTGTGGCTGCACGTCGATGCGGCGCACGGTGGTGGCGTCGCGCTCTCGAAGACGCAACGCGTGAAGCTGCGCGGCATCGAGCGCGCGGACTCGGTCGTGTGGGACGCTCACAAGCTGCTGATGATGCCTGCGCTCGTCACCGCCGTGCTCTACAAGCACGAGGCGCGCGCGTACGACGCGTTCGCGCAGCAGGCGTCGTATCTGTTCGCCGACAATGCAGACCCCTCGCACGCGTGGTGGGACCTCGGGCAGCGCACGCTCGAGTGCACCAAGCGCGCGATGAGCTTCGAGCTGTGGGCGTCGCTGCGCGTGCATGGCGAGGGGTTGTTCGGCGACGTTGTCGATCGGCAAGCGCACCTCGCGCAGCTGCTCGCACAGAAGATCACCGCCGCGCCGGACTTCGAGCTCGCACTCGCGCCGGAGTCGAACATCGTCTGCTACCGGCACCTCGCGCCGGACCTCGACACGCACAATCGCGCGCTGCGGCACCGCGTCGTCGAGGACGGCCGGTTCTACATCGTCGGCACGCAGCTTCCGGGCGGCTTCTACCTGCGCTCGACGCTGATGAACCCGTTGATCGAAGAGCGCGATCTCGACGAGCTGCTCGAGTACCTCAGGGAGCTGACGAGCGGGCCAACAACATGCCGCTGGTGACGATCATCTCGACGGAGGATCCTCCGAAGACCGTCGAGTGTCGTGAGGGCGACTCGCTGTTCGAGGCCGGCGCCAAGGTGACCGCCGGCATCGACACTGCGTGTGTCGGCAAGGGCACGTGCGGGCTGTGTCGCGTCAAGATCGTCGCCGGCGCGGAGCATCTCAATCCGTTCACCGACGAGGAGCGCAAGCACCTCGGCAACGTCTATCACATCACCAAGGTGCGGCTCGCGTGTCGCTGCAAGCTCACCGGCGACGTGTCGTTTCAGGTCGTGCGCAAGAAGTAGTCACTGCAGCGTGGCGGTCGTGCGTGTCGTCCCGTTCTCGACGACATCGATGGAGATTGACGTGCGCTTCCCCGCATTGACCAGCACGACCGTCTGCCGACCGAAAGGCAGCTTGAGCGGGCATTGTTCGATCCCACACGCGAAGCTGCCGGTCATGCCGAGCCGCTTGCCATTGTGGAACGCCTCGACGCCCATCAGTCCGGTCACCTTGATCCGCACGTAGCCGAACTTGTCGGCGGCCTTGAGCGTCTCGGTGATCGCGACCGTCTCGCCCGCCTCGAGATCGAGCGTCTTCGTGATCGAGACGTAGCCGGCCTTCGAGATCACCAGCGGCACCCCGGTCGCGACGGCGAGCCCGTCGAACGTTTTCGGCGTCACGCCGTCGAGCGTGCGACCGCCGAGCTGGACCTGCGCGCCCGCGGGCTCGGTGGTCACCGTCAGCTTCGCGGGGGCGATCGCGAACCGCGGCCGCACGCGCGTGTTCTCCGCCTCGGTGATCGTGATCGTCTCGTCGTAGGGAGTGAAGCCCGCGAGCTCGAGGTGGAAGTGATACTTCTCGTTCGCGCGCAGATCGACGCGGAACGGCTTCGCATGGCTCAGCGTCGCGATCTCCTTGCGCTCGGGGGTGCCTCCGAGCAGCTCGATGTAGCCACGCGCGCCTTCCTGGAGCGGATCGATCGTCAGCGTGCCCTTCTTCTCGACGATCACCATCGCATCGGGGGTCGCGATCACCGGCAGCGTGCCGGGACCTCGCGTCAGCGCCCAGATGCCGACGCTGCTGGCAGCGAGCAGCAGGATCGCGAGCAGGATCCACATCCCGCGCTTGCGCTCGGGCTCGGCCTCGGGCGTCGCCCGCTTCGGCTTCACGATCGGCAGCTTGTCGCCCGACGCGTCGAGCTTCGGCACCTGGCCCGTCGGTGGACCGCCGACCTCGGTGTGGCGATCGCGATCCTGCGACATCTCGTAGAGATCGTGGACGTCGGTATCGCCGGGCATCGCCGAGCCCTGCTCGGAGTTGCGGCGTGCGCGCGGTGCGGCGACGTTGGTCGCGATGTCGACCTCCTCGAGGCGCGACAGCCCGTCGATATCGACCTTGCGGAACAGGCCGGTCGAGTGCTCGCCCTTCTCGAGCGTCTGTGTCGACGGCGGCTTGCCGTCGGTGACCGCGGTCTTTCGCGCGGCGTTGGTGGGTGGATCCGTCAGCTGCTTGCGGATCACGTCGTCGAGCGCGCCGCGTCCCGAGATCCGCTTCGCGGGGATCACGGTCGCGAGGGCCTCCGCGACATCGAGCGCGGTGGCCATGATCGACGACTCGTACGACAGCTCGATCAACGAGCGCAGCACCTGCGCGGGACGATGGGGGCGATCGATCGGCTTGCGCGCGAGGGCGAGCCCGATCACCTCGTCGAGGCGCGACGGCAACCCGGGCCGCACGCTCGACATCTTCGGGATCGGCATCTCGTTGATGTTCTTGATGATGTCCTCGGACTCGTCGCCCGGGAACAGCTTCTCGTTGGTGAACAGCTCGTAGATCACGCTCGCGGCGGAGAACAGATCGCTGCGCGTATCGAGGGTGTCGCCCCGCGCCTGCTCGGGCGACATGTAGCGCCACTTGCCCATCACCTTGCGCGGACCGGCGCCAGCGACACGATGCGGACGAGCCGCGACGGCGATGCCGAAGTCGGCGAGCTTGACCTCGCCCGCGCGCGACACCAGCACGTTCGATGGCGAGACGTCGCGATGCACGATGCTGTGGCCGTGCGCGAAGTCGAGCGCGCGGACGATCTCGATCGCGATATGGAACGCGGCGGGCAGCGGGACCAGCCGCTTCTCGTCCTTGAACTTGCGGAGCATCGCCGCGAGGTCGAGGCCGTCGACGTACTCCATCGCGATGAACAGCGATTCGCCGATCCGGCCGAAGTCGAGGACCTGGACCACGTTCGCGTGCGACAGCCGGACCGCGACCTTGGCCTCGGCGATGAACCGGGCCTCGAACTCGGGGTCGCGGGCGAGCTCGGGGAGGATCCGCTTGATCGCCAACGTCTTCTCGAAGCCATGGGCCCCGTAGGCCTTGGCAAGGAACACCTCCGCCATGCCACCAACCGCGATGCGGTCCAGCACGTCGTAGCGTTCGAGAGATTTGGTAAGGGGCTCGTCCATGCCCGTCCTGCGACTACCTTGGGCCGGCCCCGCGAGGTGCCCTATACTATTGCAATGTCGCGCCACCCGGCGGGTCTAGCGGTCGCGTCCTGCATCCTGGTTTTTGGGATCTCGCAGGTCCACGCCGAAGATCCGCCCGATGACAACATCCAGTTCCCGGAGGAGAAGCCCCGGACCCCGGTCGCGGTGATCGAGCTGGGCGATTTCGAGCCCAACCGCGTGCTCGCGCAGAACCTCGCCGTGGTGCTGAACGACAACCGGTTCCTCAAGCCGATGGACAGCTCGATCAAGGTCGATGCGCTCCGCGACACCTACACCGACGAGGATTCCGAGCCGCTCGGCGCCGCCGAGGAGCTGAAGCGGCTCGCCGAGGAGCACGTCATCGCCTACAAGTTCTCCGAAGCAGACACCGCGGCGGATACCGGCCTGATCCGGCTGCATCGCGCGAAGCCGTCTCCTCGTGTGCTGTCGCTGTCGGCCGAGCTCGCCTTCCTGCTCGGCGCCGCCCGGCTCGGCGAGCGGATGAACGACAAGGCCAACCTCGCCTTCCGGTTCGCGCGCTCGCTCGACCCGACCTTCAAACCAAACACAGCCCGCTACCTGCCCGAGATCGTGCAGGCGTTCGAAGCCGCGGTCAAGACGGCCCCGCTCGGCAAGGGCTGGATCGGCGTCAATCCCACCCCCGGCAAGGCCTTCCTCGACGGGCGCGATCAGGGGGACCTCCGGACGTTCGCCGACCTGACGCCGGGCATGCACGTCGTGTGGATGGTGGGGGCCGATCGCGACACCCACGCGATTCGCGTCGACGTCGTCGCCGGCAAGCTGGAGCCGATCGTGTTCGAGCCCGAGCCGATCGACGAGAAGAAGCGGATCAAGCGTGCCCGGCTCGCGCTCCGCACCGCCCCGGATTCGACGGCCCGCGCGGCGGCGATGCAGACCCTCGCGAGGCTCCTCGAGGTCAAGGAGGCGATCCTGCTCAACGAGTCCAACGGCAAGACGATCGTCCAGACCTGGCGCGATCAGGCGCCCGGGTTCTCCGCGCTCCGCGAGGTCAAGCCCACCGAGAAGCCGGCCGACCTGCTAGAGCCGCTGCTGCCGCCGAAGCTGATCGTCCCTCCGAGGAAGCCTGATCCGCCGAAAAAGCTACCAATCGTCGTCGATCCCCGGAGCTGGTACGAGAAACCGCGGTACCAGATCGCGGGGGGCACCGTCGGCGTGGTGGTGATCGGCATCGCGATCTACGCGCTGGCGAGCTGGAGCCGGTCATTCTTCACCACAGGGAAAGCAGGCTTCGAGCAATGAACCGCGCGCTCCTCCTCGCTGCGATCGCGGCCTGCGACACGCCGGACCTGACGATCGTGTATCGCGTCGCCGACGGTAATCCCGGTTCGACGTGTCGTACCGACAGCTGCGCGGAAGTGGATATGGCCTGCGAGAGCGTGCTCCATCTGCGCGTGCTGCGGCCGTCGGATCCGAACGCGCCATTCATCTCGATCTGCGAGGACATTCGCACCAACGCCACCAAGGACATGTGCGCGATCGGGAACGTCGATCTGCCGATCACCGAGCTGCCGCGCGAGACCCTCGAGATCCAGGTCACGGTCTGGCATCGATCGCTGGTCGTCGACGAGACGACCGGCGAGCTCGACTGCGGCAAGCTCCCGCGTGAGTTCGACGCCACGCTTGGATTTCCAGTCGGCGGCGATCTCGTCCCGGCGTTCGGTGGCCGCGCGTTCTATCACCCGGGCGACTCCGAGACGTTCGTGACGCTTGGCTGCGTCGACGTCGAGAGCGTCAACGCACCATCGTGCGCCGGCGGCGAGGCGATCCAGGTGACGTCGACGGTCGGCGACTTCGAGAACCTGCCGTTCTCCGTCAGCTCGACGATCGGCGATCGGTTGACCGTCTCGATCGGCGAGCCCAAGCCGTTCGATGACGGCAACCGCACCGGCCACGTCCTCAACTCCGCCACCGTCGCCACGCTCGAGCGCTCGGTGATCGGTCCGACGCCGGTGTGGGCTGGTGGCGTCGATCTGGCCCTGCAAGACGCGGCCTGTATCCAGGTGCTCGAGGACGGCGCGCAGACCACGTCGTCGCTGCGCTGCAAGTTCGTCGAGTCGACCGACACCCTGCTCGACCTGCCGGGCGTGCGGTTTCCGCGGACCACCCTCGAGCAGGTGCTCGATTCGATGTCCGTGCTGGTGTTCCCCGAGGGCGGGCTGACGATCGGCATCGTCCTCGACGCGGTCGGTTCGCCGATCCCGGGCGTCGTCGTCGACGGGACGGCCGGCACCATCGAGTACCTCAATGCGACACGCACCGGGCTGGTGCCCGGGCAGACCTCCGCGAGCGGCATGTTCGTGTCGCGCGACGCGCCGTTCGGCACCACGTTCTCGGCGTTCGCGATCGACCAGACGGTGTTTTCGATCGGCGGCCAGGTCGACGGTAAGGTGACCGTCGTGATCCTCCAGTCCGACACCTCGATCGGCGGCTGACATGGCGAAGGCCGTCACGCGTTCATGGTTCCGGGTCGCGCTTGCGAAGCCCGACGGAGAACGCATCGTCGTCGCCGCCGAGGGTGAGCATCTGGGCGTCGCGATCGCCGCCGCCGAGCAGCACCTCAAGGGCAGCTCCGCGATCGCGTGCGATAGCGAGGTCGATCCGATTCCGCTCGGCGAATCGGTCGGCAAGCAGCACGTCGTCGAGCTCGCCGATGCGTCGGTCGACGCGGTCTATCAGTGGCCACGCGGCGTGCTGCCGAAGCTCGGCGCGCCATCGAAGGTCCGCACCGGCTACACGGTCCATCGCGATCCCAAGCTGCTGGTGGTCGAGGCGCAGACCACGGCAGACAAGGTGACCGACCTGTTTCTCGGGATGCTCGAGCGGCTGCCGAGCGCCGACAACCTCGAGATCCGCGTGCTCGATCACTTCGAGAGCGCCGCGCACACGACGGTGTGGCTGACCTCGCGCGTCGACGGCAAGCGGATCCTCAGCTTCCTCGACGATCATGATGTCGATCTGATCGAGAACGGTCACGTCGAGCTGTCGATCTATCTCCGCGCGAAGACCGCGACGCTGCGGTTGACCGAGCATAAAACGGTGGTCTGGCTGTCCGACGGCGACCAGCTCAAAGGCGATGTCACGCGGTGGATGAGCGAGCTCGGCGTCGAGCCGATCGCACCGAGCGAGCCGTTCGCGACGGTCGCCGCCGGACCGCACGTCCACTACCGAGCCGCGAAGAGCCGCGACCGCGCGAAGCTCGAGGACTACCTCTACCGTCAGCGCTTGCGCCGGGTCGACAAGGTCGTTGCGCGCGCGCGCGAACCCGAGACCGACGGGTGATCGTTCCACCAGAACCGTAGCGGTCGCGCGCTCCAGTCGTCGCCCGCGAACTCGACGCCGACGCGTGGGCCGGTCGCGATCGAGCGCGCCGGTGCCTTCGCCCACGCGGTGAGCGCCGGGGCGTCGACATGCGCCGCGACGTACAGCGATCCCTTCGTCAGGCTCCGTCGATCGAGGCTGCGATCGATCGCCATCGCCGTCGTGACCTTGCCGGGACCGCGCCCGATGTCCGGATCGTCGACGATACCGGCATACGGCGCGATCGCGCGGACCAGCACCGCCTGACCCTGACCATCCTCACCCGTGACGATGTTGAACATCTCGTGGATGCCGTAGCAGAGGTAGACGTACGCGACGCCGCCCGGCCCGTACATCACCGAGTTCCGCGCGGTGACGCCGAACCGCGTGTGCGACGCCTTGTCCTCGGGTCCGAGGTACGCCTCGGTCTCGACGATCACGCCGGCGCGTTGTTTGTACACGAGCACGGTACCGATCAGATCGCGCGCCACGGTGACGACGTCGCGCTGAAACCACTCGCCGGGGAGGCGCGTCTCGCGCAGGCTCACGACCAAGTTCTACTCCAAGTTTTGCTCGACGATCACGGGCCCGAGCAGCCGCTCGCGATCGAGCCGCTCGGGGGCGAGCACCGACGCGACGCGACCGTCCTGCGCGAGCTGCTCGAGCAATTCCTCGACGCGTTGCCGGTACACCGCGCGCGACAGCCGGCCCTGGAGCAGCCGGAACCGCAGGAATAGCAGCGCCGTCTGCACGACATCGCCGAGGCAGTACTGCTGCACCAGCTCGAGCTGACCGGACTTGTAGAGACCCTCGACCTGCGAGCCGTTGATCTCGCCCTTGCCGGGGAGGCCGATCAGCCGCGTGATCGCGTCGAGCTTGCCGGCGCGGACCGCCCCGTGATCAGCGAGCCAGTCGCACAGATCGAGGTGGCCCTCGTCACTGCGCCGATCCCGCACCGTCTTGTCCCGGTAGTACCAGCCAAGTGGCACGGCGTGGCAAAGGGATCGCACCGCGATCACCGGCAGATCGAAGCTTCGCCCGTTGTACGTGACCAGGACGGGGCGCGCGGAGCCGACCACCGACGAGAACATCTCGAGCAGGTGGCGCTCGCGATCGTCCGGGCTGGTGTTTGCATCGGGTGGGTCCCCCATCACCCCGAGCCGGGCGAGCCGGTAGTCGTGGTCGAGCCAGAGGTACCCGAAGACGACGATCCGGTGCGCCCAGGTGGGCGGGAATGGCGGGTCGACGCCCTCCGGAGTCTCCGGCCGAGGCCACCGATCGGTGTCCGGGACGGTCTCGATGTCGAGGATCAGGTATTCGGCGCGGGGCGTGCGGGCCACGTGCGTAACCTAGGTCCCGGCTGTGACATCGGTACCGACCATGTTCTGTCCGTCGATCTTTCCTCCCCACTTCCATCGTAGAATCATCAGGCTATGGCTGTAACCCGACGGCTCGCGCTCACGGCCCTGCTCGCACCGTTGGCCTCAGGACCAGCCGCCGCCGAGGGCAACTGTACGACGGTCGACCTCGACGTCGTGCCTGCCGCGATGGCAGACAACCCGTTCTCGTCGCAGATCGTGGCGTGGGTCGAGACGCCGGGCGGTGTCTACGTCGAGACCGCGTACATCACCGCGACGACTGGGACGTACGGGCTCGGCAACCGGCCCGGTCGGTTCGACTTCAACAGCGGTCCGAACTGGCCGTACGGCCGCCGGATCACGACGTTCCCGGTGTGGTCGCACCGCCACGGGCTCGAGTGGAGCCAAATCGAATACCAGAACACGGAGGACTCGAACCTCTCGCACCCGTTCAACGAGAGCTCGCGCGAGCAGCACTTCTGTCGCCCGCTCCAGCGCATCGAGCCGGCGTGGGATGCGTTCACCTGCGCGTCGCCGGCGTACACCGACAAGGGCTCGTTCTCTCCCACGGCGAAGTCGAAGTATCCGCCGCGCAACGACATCGATCGCAACACGCCTGATGATCCGATCGTCGACATGTACGATCTGTTGAACCCGTTCGATTCGGTCTCGCAAGCGACGCCGCCCTCTGGCACGCTCGCGACGCTGTCGTGGCCGGTACCCGAGACGGTGCCGTTCGGCGACTACGTGATGTTCGTCGAGGTGTCGCGCGAATTCGACATGAACGACGACTACAACCCGACGCGGTTTCCGTCGCCGACCGGCATCCCGTGGATGGAGTACGGCGAGGCCTATCGCGGGCAACCGTCGGTGGTCTATCGCGTGCCGTTCACGATCTCCGCCGACGGCGTGACCACCGCCGTGGTCACCGAGTACGTCGGCTACGGAGATCCCGACGGGCTCGACGGCAACCTTCGCGCTCCCGACACCACGATCACGACCGACGTCACCGGCTCGGGAGCCTCCCGCCTCGCGATGGTCTCGGTCGATGGCGAGGCGTTCCGGGTCCGGCTGACCTCGCGCCCGCAGTTCGACGTCGAGGCGCCCGCACAGCCGGCCGCCGTACAGCTGGTCTCGACGACCGGCACCGAGGCGCAGATCTCGTTCGTCGCGCCCGGCGATGACGGCACCACCGGCAAGGTCAAGAGCTACGAGATCCGCTACCGCGTCGGCGAGCCGATGACCTCCGAGAACTTCGCGACCGCGACGTTGATCCCCGGCACGGTGACGCCTGCGAGTGCCGGCGGCGTGCAGACGTTCACGGTGCCCGGGCTGTTGCCGAGCACCGAGTACTCGGTCGGCATCCGCGCCGTCGATGATTGTCGCAATTCGAGCGAGGTCGCGATCGTCGACATCCAGACGACGGATCGCGGCGTCGGCGAGGTCGATGCGTGCTTCGTCGCCACCGCGGCGTATGGCTCGGTGCTCGCCGGCGAGGTCGACATGCTGCGCCGGTTCCGCGACGCCATGCTGCGCAAGACCGCGTTCGGCGAGCTCGCGGTCGAGGCCTATTACACGTTCGGTCCGGTCCTCGCGGGCTTGATCGGCGAGTCTGACCTGATGCGCGCCACCGCGCGTGATGTGCTCGAGCCCGTGGTCAGCAAGGTCCGCAAGATGAAGGTGACCGAATGATGCGTCGTGGTCGTCGTTTGGCTCCGCTGCTCGTTCTCGCGCTGACCTCGAACGCGCTCGCCGACGATCCGCGCGCATGCCCGATCGTCGATTTCGCGCTGCAGCCCGCGGTCACTGGTGACCCGCTGGTCGATCGGTACGCGCCGCAGATCGTGGCGTGGGTCGAGGACGCGTCCGGCACCTTCGTCGACACCGTCTACATCACGCAGGCGACGGGCACGTTCGGCATCGGCAATCGGCCCGGTCGGTTCGACTTCAACAGCGCGCCGTTCTGGCCCTACGGCCGTCGGATCACCACGTTCCCGGTGTGGGCAGATCGCCAGCCGCTGCGCTGGCAGCAGCTCGGCTTCCAGGACGACGACGACAACGACCTCTCGCACTCCGGTGCGAAGAGCTCGCGCGATCAGCACTTTTGCAGGCCGCTGCGCAACCCCGGCGAGATGGACGCGCTGAGCTGCCCGACCTCGATCTCGTTCACCGACAAGGGCACGTTCGGTTCCGCCGTCAGCAAGTACCCGCGGCGCGATCGATATCGGCGCGCAGGACGCCGCTTCGGTCGACTCGTTCAACATGCTGAACCCGTTCGACGCGGTGTCGCAACCGACGCCGCCGCTCGGGGCCACCGCGACGGTGACGTGGGCCGCGCCGCCGTTGCCGCCAGGCAACTACGTGCTGTGGGTCGAGGTGTCGAAGGAGTTCGACATGAACGGGACCTACAATGAGGCGATGTTCCCGTCGCCGACCGGCATCCCGTGGAGCGATTACGGCAAGCCGTACCGCGGTCAGCCGTCGGTCGTGTACAAGGTGCCGTTCGCGATGGCCGTCGACGGCGCGCAGACCGTGTCGGTCACCGAGACCTACGAGGGTTACGGCGATCCCGACGGGCTCACCGGTGCGCTGCGTGCGCCCGACAGCACGATCTCGAATTCGCCCGGCAGCGGCGCGGGTCGGCTCGCGCTGGTCTCCGAGAACGGTCAGACCTACCGGGTCAAGGTGACGTCGTATGTCGAGGACGATGCGATTCCGCCGGATGCCGTCGGTGGGGCCGCGATCGAGGACATGGGCGCGAACAACGCGACGATCGTGTTCACCGCACCGGGCGACGACGGTCGCGAGGGCAGGGTGTCGAGCTACGAGATCAAGTATCGCGTGCGCGAGCCGATCACCGAGGCGAACTTCTCGACGGCGACGCCGATCACCACCGCGGTCGAGATCGGCGCGCCCGGCGACGCCCAGCGCATCGAGCTCGCCGGTCTGTTGCCCGAGACGACGTCCTCGGTCGGCATCCGCGCGTACGACAACTGCCGCAATCCCGGGCCGCTGGTGATCGTCGAGGTCACCACGCCGGAGCGGCCGATCGGCGAGGTCGATGCGTGCTTCGTCGCCACCGCGGCGTACGGCAGCGTGATGGCCGGCGACGTCGAGATGCTGCGCCGGTTCCGCGATTCGCTGCTCTCGAAGACCGTGTTTGGCGAGCTCGCGGTCGAGAGCTACTACACGTTCGGCCCCGCGCTCGCCGGGTTGATCGGCGAGTCGGACGTGCTGCGGCAGACCGCACGCACGGCCTTGAAGCCCGTGGTCGCACGGGTCGGTGCGCTGAAGTTCTGAGCCAGGGCGATCCTCGACGAGCACCGACCGGGGTTACGTTTCGGTCCAGGACGTCTTTGACCGCGGCCTCGTGACCCCGATCAGAGGTCGGGTTGGACGGCGACGGTGCCGGTCAGCGACACGACGACGGAGTCGACAACCGCACCGCACGTGCGCGTCAGCGTGACCTGACCATCGAGCACGAGCGCGAAGCCGCCGGCGCCCGTCGCATTGCACAGGCCTTTTGCACGCGCGGTTCCAGATGGAGGCACCGCAATGTCGAGATCGTAGGTGCAGCCGGCATCGGCACCGCCGACATCGACGACGCGCACCGCGGGATCCTCCGACGCGGGATCGTCGATCCCGAGCGACTCGCCGACGCTCAGCAGATCGGGTCGCGGGATGCACAACGTGAACAGGCCAATGGGCACACCGGTCTGGACGCCGGCGATCGTCATGCTGATCACGCCCTCGGGGGTGCCGTCGATCGGGCAGTCGTTGTTCTCGCCCGAGATCATGCCGCCGTAGGTCAGCTCGACGCCGAGGCCGGAAGCGACGATGCCGTCGGCGGGCGCATCACCGGGACCGCACT
>Ga0105049_10004719_pt1 | contig 15980 bp, 14 predicted proteins | sample MAT06_FD_78087 | JGI IMG/M metagenome (GOLD analysis project Ga0105049, IMG submission 78087) | Freshwater microbial communities from Lake Fryxell liftoff mats and glacier meltwater in Antarctica - MAT-06 | ecosystem: Environmental > Aquatic > Freshwater > Ice > Liftoff microbial mat | place... | reverse complement strand
CATCGCGCCGGGCCCGGTGCCGCCGCCGGTGCCCGACCCTGGCCAGGCCTGGACCACCGCCTATGACGCCCCCACCGCGCAACTGGTCGCCCGCCGCTATGCCGCCGACCTGGCGCGGTTCGACTATCACCATCCGGTGCTGGACTGGGTGGCGTGAGAGGGCGGTCGGTGGGGCAGGCGCGCCCCTTGGTGCCGACACCGCAATGCAGGCGGCCTTTCGCGCGCAGCCTGCAAGCGCGGTTATGGTTCTGGCCCGAATGAAAACCGATCCGCCTGATCCGATCCCGCCGTGGGACCGGGCCTTGATCGTTCAAACCTGGACGGTCAGCGATGGCGGGCATGGGGCGGGCAAGGCGCAGGCAAGGGGAGCGCGAGGCGCTGGCAAGGGGAGCGCGAGGGGCGGGCAAGGGGAGCGCAAGGCGCGGGCGAGGGGAGCGCGAGGCGCGGGCAAGGGGAGCGCGAGGGGCGGGCATGGGGAGCGCGAGGGGCGGGCATGGGGAGCGCGAGGCGCGGGCAAGGGGCGGGCGGGCACCCAAGGTCCACCGTTCCCGCCCTGGCAAGCTGCTGAGAACCTTAAACCCAGCCGCAGCACCGCGTTTGCATTCAACAAGTACCGTTCCTGACCGCTCTCAAACTGCGTTTTCGGCGCAACAATGGGCCTTGACGCGAACTACCTTCCCTGCGGCAACACCGCCAAACCCTTTCTCCGGCAGCCCGCTAGGACTCGTCGTCGACCAGGCCGCGCAATGATTTGACATCGCCTCGGGCGGACTTGGCCGCCAGCCTGCGCCGGACCGAGCCCATGGTGGGCCGTGTCGCCACCCGGCGTTTGGGCACCACCAGCGCCGCCCGGATCAGTTCGGTCAACCGTTCGCGGGCGATGTCGCGGTTGCGGGCCTGATGGCGGGTGTCCTGGACAAAGATCACCAGCGCGCCTTCGCCCGTCCACCGCGACCCCGCCAGCCGCCGCAGCCGCGCCTTGGCCGGGGCCGAAAGCGCGGGCGAGCGGTCAGCCTCGAACCGCAGTTCGACCGCAGTGGACACCTTGTTCACGTTCTGCCCGCCCGGCCCCTGGGCGCGGACAAAGCTTTCGGTCAGTTCCCAATCCTGGATCTGCACCGCATCGTTGATCCACAACATCTTGTCATCCTTGGCCAAAAAGGGCCGCCCCTGGCATGGGGCGGCCCTTTCCGAAAGTTCAGGAGGTGGGGCCGGTTAGGCCGTTGCCCACCTGTGGGTCGCTGGACCAGGTTGCCCTAGTCGATGAACCCCCAAGCTGTCCCGACACCTCTCTCCAATCTCTTTCCTGACACTGGATCACCTCCTTTCGTTGAGTTTCGCCTGACCTGAATCAAGCACGAATTGCCCGCTGCGCAAAAGGAAATCTTGCGTGATCGTGGCTAGGCTGTGCGCGCGCGCAACAGATGCCCGACAATCAGGCGAAACGGGATCAGCGCCAGCACGGCGATGGCCAGTTTGACCCCCCAGTCCGCCACGGCGAGCGACTGCCACAGCGGCACCACCGGGCCGATGGACAGGAACGGCACCCCCTGTTGTGCCCAGGAAACGGCGGCATTGGCATCCGGGCCGAACACCGCCAGGCTGGCCGAGAACGCGATGCTGAAGAACAGCAATGTATCCAGCGTGGACGAGGCGAGTGTGGACAGGAACGGGGCGCGCCACCAGGCTCCGGCGCGCAGGCGGTTGAACACCGCCACGTCCAGCAATTGCGCGGCCAGAAACGCCGCCGCACTGCCGATGGCGACGCGCAGGGTGACGGCAGGGCCGAATTCCAGCATGACTTGCGTGCCGATCAGCGAGCAGACGATCCCGGTCGCAAACCCTGCCACCACCACCCGCCGCGCGGCGGCAGGCCCGTGGAGGCGGTTGGCCAGGTCCGTGACCAGAAAAGCAAACGGATAGCTGAACGCCCCCCAGGTCAGCAGCCCGCCCCAAAGCAGGAATTGCACCAGGATGTTCGACGCGGTCACGATGATCGCCATCGCGACGACAAAGGGCAACAGGCGCATCGTTGCGGGGTCCGTTTTGACAAGGGTGCGGCGACTTGGCCCGGCACATCGGCGGGCCTGCCTTACGCCCCGCCCCGTGCGGGGTCAATCAAGCCGGTATTCGACGATCTGGGTCTGCTGCAAGAACTGGAAATTGTCATCCGCGATCATGGTCAGCCGCAGGCCCCGGGCATCGGCCCAGACCGATATGCCTTCCAGATTGCCATGGGTGCCCAGGCCGGTCTGCACCAGCACCTCGCCGCCGCTGCCGTCCAGCCCAAAGCGGCGAACCCGGCTGCGAAAGCCGATGCCGACAAAGTCACGCTCCAGCAGGTACAGCATCCCGTCGGGCCCGATATCCGCTCCGCTCGGCAGGAACGGCCCGATGCGGGGGATGGTGAACGCAATCGTCCATTCGCCATCGGCAAAGCGATAGACCGGATAGGGCCGGTTGGCGCGGCCCGACCGTTCCGGGATGGTGTAAAGCGTGCCGTCCGGCCCGATCGCCAGCGCTTCAAGCGCGGCGTTGGACCGCATCAGGGCAAAGTCGGGATGGCTGGGCAGCAAGATGGGCGTGCCGGTCATGCCGGATTGGCGGCGGACCCGGGGCACCCCCTCAAAGCTGATGAAAAGCGTGCCATCCGGGGCCAGTGCCAGGCCTTCGCTATCGGCCCTGTCGCCCCGCAACGGGCGGCCTGCATCGTCCAGCAAGGGCTGGCGGTCGGTCACGGCAACGCCGGTGATGACATCGCCATCGCGGATGAACTGGCCGCTGACCAGCAGGGACCGGTCCGACAGCGCGATGAAGCCCGCGCCATCATCGGTGATTTCGATGGCGGAAAAGCCGCCGAAACCGGTCCAGGCTTGCGACCAGACAAAGCTGCCGATCAAGGTCGCCTGTGCGGTGGCGGGACCGGCCAGCAGCGCGACAAGAACGAGAGCCCGGAGCGGGGCCCGAACCGGCACGGGAATCGCGGCCACAACCGGGCCTCCAATCACGGCCCGAATCCGGGCCAGAACCGGCCCCAGGGCGCGCAAGGTTGCAGACCGCGTCAATCGCCCTTGCGCCCCGGCATCACGCTAGTTGCTGTTCAGGACGTCTAGGCATTGGCCCGGCAGGCTGGCCATGGTCAATTCGCGCCGTGGCTGGGGTGGCGGCGCATCGGGGTTTGGCGGCGGCGGGTCCAGGATATCGGCCACCCATTGGCGCGCATCGTCACAGCCGTCGCCTGCGGGGATCGGCGCTTGCGCTTCGCAGGAATTGTCACCGGGCGGGCAATTCAGCCGGACGTGGAAATGGTAGTTGTGCCCATACCAGGGCCGGATCTTGTGCAGCCAGGACCGGTCGCCGGTGGCATTGTCGCACATTTCGACCTTGGCGCCGGCAAAGATGAAGATCCGGTTCACCCTGGGGTCAGACGCCGCCGCACGCAGCAGCGCTTCGTGCTGAGGGCTCCAGTCGCCATTCACATAGGCGCCGTCCTGGCGATCCGTGCGGATCGACGACAAATTCTCGCGCTCGGTCTCGCTCAGGTTCAGCCTGCTGGCCGGCAGCATCCAGATATCGGCATCCAGCCCGATCTGGTGGCTGGCGTGCCCGGTCAGCATCGGCCCGCCGCGCGGCTGGGACATGTCGCCGACATAGATGCCGTTCCAGCCTGGCAGGGTGGCGGCAAAGCCCGACAGGTCGGTCACATAGTCGATCAGCGCCGGCTGGCCCCAGTTGCGGTTGCGCGACAGCCGCATCGCCTGCCAGGTCGGCCCGGTTTCGGGCAGTTGCACCGCGCCGGCCTGACAGCCGCGCGCATAGCCGCCGATCGCATCCGCCGGTTGGCTGCTGGGCAGGGCGACCGCGCCGAACAGCGCCTTGGCCAGCCGGTCATCGCCGACGTTCTGGGTGGACAGCACCGCGCTGTCTTCGCCGTCGGCCGCCGCGCCGGTGCTGCGCGTGGCGCTGTCGCGCCCGCAGGCGGCCAACACCAGAATCAGCGCGACTGTGGCAATCTTGTGGACCATTCTGCCCGGTCTCCGTCCTTGTTGACAAAGCGTAGCAGAAAAAGCCCGATCAGGAAAAGGGCGATGACAGGCAGAAAGCCCAACTGGTTCGATCCGGTCATTAGCGTGACCACGGTGATCAGCGCCGGGGCGACAAAGGCGGTGGCCTTGCCGGTCAGCGCGAAGAGGCCGAACGCCTCGCCCGGGCGGTCTTGGTGGCTGTGGCGCACCATCATGGTGCGGCTGGCGGAATAGACCGCGCCGCCCGCGCCGCCCAGCAACCCGCCGCAAACGTAAAAGATGATGTCGGGGATCAGCGAACCGGGCGGCAGGGGATAGCCGAACAGGCTTTCCCTGCTCATCCCCACGATGATGGTTGATACCGCGATCAGCACCCAGCAGGAAAACACGATCACCGGTTTCGGCCCCAGCCGCTGATCCACCAGCCCGCCCACCCAGGTCAGGATGGCGGCGGCGATGGCCGCGACGATGCCGAACACGCCGATCTGGATCGTCTGCCAGCCCAACACCAGCGCGGCATAGATGCCGCCAAACGAATAGACCGCGTTCAGCGCATCGCGGTACAGCATCGAGCCCAGCAGGAAACTGCCCAGGCTGCGGCGCTGGAACAGATCGGCGATGGTCTGGCGAAGCTGTTTGACAACCTCGGCCATGCTGGCCGATCTGGCGCGGGCGGTGGTGTCGCGGGTCCACATGAAAAACGGCAGGATGAACAGGATGAACCAGATCGCGATGAACGGGCCGACAAAGCGGGTGCCCTCACGTTCGGCGGGGTCCAGCAGGCCCAGGCCCGGCTGCAGCCCGATCAGCGTCTTGCCATTGCCATCGTCAAACAGCAGCAGCATCGCAAACAGGGCCACCACCCCGCCCCAATAGCCGAACGCGGCGGCCGAGCCCGAGATGCGGCCGATCTCGGCCTCGGTCCCCAGGGACGGCAGTTGCGCGTTGTTGATGTTCAACGCGGATTCGGCGGCGATGAAGCCGATCCAGAACATCACCAGGGTGAACATCAGCCCGGTGCCATCCGGCATCAGTTGCCAAAGCAACGTGAAACAAACGATGTACACCACGGAAAACGCAGCGATCCAGCCGACCTTGCGACCCGACGCATCGGCCCAGGCACCCAGAAACGGGGCCGTCAGCGCGATGATCAGCCCGGCGATGGTCTGCCCACCCGACCACAGCGATTGCGCCTGCGCAGCGGCGGTCAGCCCGTCGGCCCCCTGGGCGACAAAGTACTGCGCCGCCGTGGCCGCGAAATAGGGGCCGAAGATGAAGGTCAGGCCCAGCGTCGCGTAGGGTTGCTGGGCCCAGTCAAAGAACATCCAGCCCCAGATGCGTTTCTTTTGCGGTGTCATCGCCGTCCCCTTGCGCGACCCGCCCTGGAGCCGACGGTTGCGCCTGTTCTGGCCCGAACCGGGGCAGGCTGGCAAGCGCACCTTTGCCGATGGCGCAGCCCTGGATTGCCACCCTGCGCGTGCATGCGCAGGCAGCCGATGGCGGGCAGGATTGCGCACCGGGTCGGTGGCCCGACTATGCGCCTTGACGCGCGTCCGGACCGTGTGCGCCCTGGGCCTGACCCTGCATCGGCGGCCAGGGCCGGGTCGCGTCAGCCGCTGCCCAGGCCGCCACCCAATCGGGCAGCACCGGGGCGGGGCCTTGCCAGCCCAGTGCGGCGACCAGGCGTGCCGGGGCGATGATGCCGTTGCGGTCGGTCGCCGCACTGCGGATCAGCACATGGCTGGCGCAACTGCCATCCGACAGCCACATGGATTGTTCGACATACAAGAACCGCGCGTCCCAGCCCACCCCGCGTGTCCGCATCGTGATCCGTGCAAAGGCCAACACCCGCTTGCGATAACGGACCGAGGCCCCGGCGACGGCCATTCCCCAGCGTTCGCGCGCCAACACGTCAAACAGCCTTGTGCGGCGCAGCGCGGGCACCCGGCCCAGATCGAACAGGGTCAGGGTGCGGCCATTGTTCAACTCGGCCCAGAAATCCAGATCCCAGGGCCAGCAGATGTGTTGGCTGACATGTTCATCCAGCAGGCCGATGGCCGGGTCATTGCGGTGCCGCCACATCTGCCAGGCCATGCGGACAAAGGGATACATGCTGCGCACTCCCGCTTTTCGCTGCGCTGCAGCTTTGCGGCCGGTTGACGCGAACATCAACCCGTGACGCGGGGGCAGTTGGCTGGGCAAGGGGGATTGCCCTTTGGCCCCGGCGGACTTACCTCACTCCCCGCCTGACCATGCGGGCACCATCGCGCGAAAGGCGGCTCATGACCTCGTTGTTCCAGATCCTGCTTTTAATCCTTTCCATCGCCAAGTTCATGGTGTTCGCGCATTTCATCATGAGCTGGCTGATCAACTTTCAGGTGCTGAACATCCGCCAGCCGCTGGTATCGCAGCTGTGGCAAGGGCTGAACCGCCTGCTTGACCCGATCTACGCGCCGATCCGACGCATCCTGCCGCCGATGGGCGGGCTGGATCTGGCCCCCTTGGCAGTGCTGATCGGCATCTATGCGCTGGAGATTGTGCTGCGCAACAATAGCGCGCTGTTCGCGTGACGTTTAACCCCTTGTTTACCAAGATCTGCGCGTGATGGCATGACCAACGTGGCCGAGGCGCGGATGCTGGAATTGTTGCGATCCGTGTTCGGTTTCGACGGCTTCCGCCCCGGCCAGGGCGAGGTGGTGCAGGCGGTGACCGAAGGCCGCGACGTGCTGGCGATCATGCCCACCGGGGGCGGCAAATCGCTGTGTTTCCAACTGCCTGCGCTGCTGCGGCCCGGGCTGACGGTCGTCATCTCTCCTCTGATCGCGCTGATGCGCGATCAGGTCCGTGCGCTGCGCGCGGCAGGGGTGAACGCGCACGCGCTGTCCTCGGGCAATACCGAGGATGAAACGGCGGTCGCCTGGGACGCGCTGAACGACCACAGCGCCAAACTGCTGTATATCGCGCCGGAACGGCTGGCCGGCGGGATCACCGCCGCCCTGCAGCGCGCCGGGGCCAGTCTGATCGCGGTGGACGAGGCGCATTGCGTCAGCCAGTGGGGCCATGATTTCCGCCCCGATTACCTGCGCATCGGTGAATTGCGCCGGGCGCTGAACCTGCCGCTGGCCGCCTTTACCGCCACCGCCGATGCCGAAACCCGGGCCGAGATCGTGCAAAAGCTGTTCGCGGGCCGCGAGCCCGTCACCTTTCTGCGCGGTTTCGACCGGCCCAACATCCACCTGGCCTTTGCCGCCAAGGATGGTCCGCGCGAACAGATCCTGGACTTTGCCGCCCGCCGCCGGGGCCAGTCGGGCATCGTCTATGCCGGCACCCGGTCCAAGACCGAGGTGCTGGCCCAGGCCATCGCCGCGACCGGCCTGCCCGCGATCTGCTATCACGCCGGGATGGAGCCTGACGCCCGGCGCCGCGCCGAACAGCGGTTTCAGCAGGATGACGGGCTGATCGTGGTGGCGACGGTCGCCTTTGGCATGGGTATCGACAAGCCCGATATCCGCTGGGTCGCCCATGCCGACCTGCCCAAATCGGTGGAAAGCTATTACCAGGAGATCGGCCGCGCCGGACGCGACGGCCTGCCGGCCGAGACGCTGACCCTGTACGGCCCCGACGACATCCGCCTGCGCCGCAGCCAGATCGACGAAGGCGTGGCCCCAACGGAACGCAAGCTGGCCGATCATGGCCGTCTGAACGCGCTGCTGGGCATTGCCGAGGCGCTGGGCTGCCGCCGTCAGGCCCTGCTGGGCTATTTCGGCGAGGCGAGCGGGCCGTGCGGCAATTGCGACCTGTGCGCCCAGCCGCCGCAGGTGTTCGATGCGACCATGCCGGTGCGGATGGCCCTGTCGGCGGCGCTGCGCACAGGGGAAAGTTTCGGCACGGTGCATCTGACCGATATCCTGTTGGGCACCGTCACCGCCAAGGTGACGGAACGTGGCCATGACCGGCTGCCCACGTTCGGCGTCGGGAAGAACTGGGACAAACGCCAATGGCAGGCGATGTTCCGCCAGATGCTGGGGTTGGACCTGCTGCGCCCCGACCCCGCCCGCAATGGCGCCTTGCGCCTGACCGACAAGGCCCGTCCCGTCCTGCGTGGGGAAGACGTCGTCACGATGCGGCAGGATCAGACCCCGGTCCGCACCGGCCCCAAGGTCCGGGCCTATGTCGGGGAAGAGGACCAGCCGCTGCTCTCGGCGCTGAAGGCCAAGCGGCGCGCCCTGGCCGAGGCTGCGGGCGTGCCGGCCTATATCATCTTTGCCGACCGCACCCTGATCGAGATGGCCGAGGCGCGGCCCCAGACGCTGGACGCGATGGCGCGGATCAGTGGCGTCGGGGCCAAGAAGCTGGACAGTTTCGGACGCGCGTTTCTGGCGGTGATCGCCGGTGCCGTGCCCGACATGCACCCCAAACGGGCGAAACTGGCCGGGCAGAACGGCGGCACGCTGTATGACCGGCTGCAACAGGCCGAACTGGCGCTGTCACGCGGGGCCGCAGGCACCGGCAAGCCGATGCGCCTGACCGCCGGCGAACTGGCCAAGGTGGCCAAGGCGCAGCCACGCGACACGGCCGCGCTGGAACGCCTGATCGGCGTGCGACATGCCGAAAGGTTCGGCGCGGCGTTGCTGGCGGTGATTGCCGAAGGCGACTGACCGCGCAATGGCCGGGCCGGTTGGCATCAGGCGCGGTGCGCGCACAAGGCGCATCACTTGCGCCGGTCCCTGCCGCTACAGCCGGTTGCAGGCCCGCAACTGCCCTTCGTACATCACCGCGCGCGCCGCGATCTCGCCCGATATACGCACCAGCCAGGCCTTGGAGTTGTAGGTGCCGCGCAGATAGCCCTGCCTGCCTTCGTGATAGGCCAGGTACTGGTTGCGCGCATCGGTCATCGGCACCCCGGTTTCGGCCACTGTCAACGACATGTACCAGCCCATGAAATCGGTCGCATCGCGGATGTTGTCGCGTCGCGCGCCGCCGCGGTTCTGATCCTCCAGATACTCGGCCCAGGTGCCGTCCAGTGCCTGGCTGTAACCATAGGCGGATGACTGCCGCCCGATCGGGATCACGCCCAGCGCCCATTGGAACGGGGTGCGCGCGTTGCCGATGAATTTGGATTCCTGATAGATGAACGCCATGATCACCGGCACCGGCACGCCCCAGCGGTCGCGCGTGGCGCGAAAGGCGCGCAGATAGTCGGGATGCTGGCCCACGATGCCACAGGCATCGTCCAGCGTGCGCGGGGCCGCAAATTCGCTCGGGCCACAGCCGGCCAGCAAGGCCAATACAATCAGGACGCGGAACAACCTGCTCATCTGCCGATACTGCCTCGAACTTTGTTCTTGGTTTTGCGGTGCAGTTTAGCCGATCCGGGGCCGCAGGGAAACCATGCTTGGTGACGTTTGGCGCACAACTGTAGAATCAGGTCACACAGACTGTTTCTGTGGTTTCGCCGCCAACCGGTGGACTCGCACCGCCCTGCAGGCTTAGAAAGGGTTTCGGGGGACTGCGGTTATGCTCAAGACGCGTGCAAAATATCATCTGGGACAGGTCGTCCGCCATCGCAAGCACCCGTTTCGCGGCGTCGTGTTCGATGTGGATGCGATGTTTTCGAACACCGAGGAATGGTATCAGGCGATCCCCGAAGACAGCCGCCCCAAGAAGGATCAGCCGTTCTATCACCTGCTGGCCGAAAACGCCCAAAGCTATTATGTCGCCTATGTCAGCGAACAGAACCTGGTCGCCGATTATTCCGGGCAGCCGGTCGACCATCCCGACCTGGCCGACCTGTTCGGCCCGTTCGAAGATGGCCAGTATCCCTTGCAGGTGCAGTTGAACTGAGGCCTGATCAACTGCCCAGCGCGCAGCCATCCTTGCGCGGATCCGACCCTGCCCGCAGCACCCCGTCCGCCCCGATCAGGATTGCCTGCGCCCCGCCCAGCGGCGCGTCCGCCGTGCTGACCGCATGGCCCATCGCCGCCAGCGCGGCGGCAGTGGCGGGGGCGTAACCACGCTCCAGCTCCAGCCCGGTGCCGTTGGCAAAGCTGCGCGGCGCGTCGATGGCCGCCTGCACGTCCATGCCATAGGTGGTCAGGTTCGTGACCAGCCTTGCATGGCCGGTCGGCTGATAGCCGCCGCCCATCACGCCGAACGGCCCCAGCACATGCCCGCTTTGGCGCAGCATGGCCGGAATGATCGTGTGCAGCGGTCGCTTGCCGCCCGCCGCCTGATTCGGATGGCCGGATTGCAGCGTGAACCCCGCACCGCGATTCTGGAACAGGATGCCGAACCGGTCCGAAGCGATGCCCGCACCGAACCCCCAATAGATCGAATAGATCAGCGACACCGCCATCCGGTCGCGGTCCACCACGCAGATATAGACAGTATCCTTGTGCATCGCCGCCACCGGCGCGCGAGCGACCGGCTGCGCGCGGGCCGGGTCGATCAGCGCGGCCATCCGGTCCGCCGTGTCGGATGACAGCATGAAGTGCAGCCGCCGGGTGGTATCGGGGTCGGCGATGATGCGGTCGCGGGCGTCATGGGCCAGTTTGGCCGCCTCGGCCTCCAGATGCGCGCGGGCGGGGCCGAACGGGTCCAGCGCGGCCAGATCGAACCGGGACAGGATGTTCAGCAACAGGATCGCGGTCGCCCCCTGACCGTTGGGCGGATGTTCCAGCACCTCGACCCCGGCATGGGTGCCGCTGACGGGATCGCCATAGTCGGCCTGCGTGGCGGCAAGGTCAGCCGCATCATGCACCCCGCCCAGCGCGCGCAGCGAGGCGATCATGTCCGCCGCCACCTCGCCCTCGTAAAACCCGGCGCGGCCTTGGGCGGCGATCCGGCGCAGCACCTCGGCCTGCCTCGGGGCACGAAACACTTGCCCCACCTGCGGCGCGGCACCGTTCAGCAGGTAAAAGTCGCGCGCGCGGTCTTGCAGGGCCCCCGCATCGCGGGCCCAGTCTTGGGCCACACGCGGCGCGACCGGCACGCCGTCCTCGGCATGACGGATCGCCGGGGCCAGTATTTGCGCCAAAGGCAGCCGCCCCCAATCGGCATTCAACCGGCACAATCCGTCCACCGCGCCCGGCAGCGTCACCGCCAGCGGCCCGCGCAACGGCATCGCCCGATGCCCCGCCGCCCGCAGCGCGCCGGCGTCCAGCGCGGCAGGCGCCCGGCCCGACCCGTTCAGCGCGATGACGCGGTCCTGGCCCGGCGGTGTGAACAGGGCAAAGCAATCGCCGCCCAGCCCGGTCATCTGCGGCTCGCAGATGCCCAGCAGCACCGCCGCCGCGATGGCCGCATCCATCGCGTTGCCCCCCGCGTCCAGCATCTGCACCGCCACCCTGGCGGCCAGCGGATGCGACGTGGCCGCCATGCCGTTCAGCGCCAGAACGGTCGACCGGCCCGGTTGGTGAAAATCGCGCATCGCCTGGGGCCTCCTCGGCATCGTGCCGGGTCCAGCCTAGTCGCAAGCGGGGGACAGGGGGAAGGGCTGCAAAGTCTCCGGCGCCGCGCTACTGGGTGGGGGCTATGTCACGCGACGCCGGAGGAAGCCATGCAGCTACAAGCGCGGTTATCGCCCTGGCCTGCGGCGGCGGCATGATCGGGGTGCGGCTTTTTCGCGGCGGCTCGCCTGGATTTGAAGACAATCGGCGTCGTCTGATGCCGCACCGGCAACAATCGCCGCTTGCATCCCTGCCCTTGCTGCCATTTCTTGTCCTCAAATATCCTCGGGCGGTGAATTGGCCCCGTCAGGGGCCAAGAGGGGGGCAGACAGCCCCCCTGCCTTGCGACGAAAGGGACCGCTGTCATGCGTGTCGATTACGCCCTGCTGGCGCGGACCGTCGCCGCTCTGACGGCGGGCGAGGATGATGCCGTCGCCCTGATGGCCACTGTCGCCTGCGAGGTGCATCATGCCGATGAACGCTTTGACTGGACCGGCTTTTATCGCGTGACCGCGCCGGAACTGCTGAAAATCGGTCCCTATCAGGGCGGGCATGGCTGTCTGGTGATTCCCTTCGCGCGCGGCGTCTGCGGTGCGGCGGCCCGCACCGGGCAGGTGCAACTGGTGCCCGATGTCCATGCGTTCCCCGGTCACATCGCCTGTTCCGGCACGACCCGGTCCGAAATCGTGCTGCCGGTGCGCGATGGTGCCGGGCGGCTGATCGGCGTGTTCGACATCGACAGCGATCAGCCGGATGCATTCGACGCCGCCGACTCGGCCGCTCTTGGCGCGATTCTGGCGCAGGTGTTCGGGCGGCAATGAAATTCAGGCTTGATTTTTCATGCAATCCCCGCAAACGTGAACATATGGCGCAAAAATTCACCATCCGGGCATGAAGCACGACCCGCCCCAGCCCCGGCAGACGCTGGGGGCCGATCTGCGCGCCTTGCGGCGGGCGCGCGGGCTGACGCTGGCGGGGCTGGCGGCGGGGCTGGGACGCTCGGTCGGCTGGCTAAGCCAGGTCGAGCGTGACCTGTCCGCCCCCGGCATCGCCGATCTGCGGGCGATGGCGGCACTGCTGGACGTGTCGCTGTCCAGCCTGTTTCGCAATGCCGCTGCCCCGGCGGCCGAGGCGGGCCATATCGTGCGCCGCGCCGCGCGCCGTCCGATCGGCTCGCGCCAGGCCGGGCTGGTCGAAGAATTGCTGTCGCCCGACCTGACCGATGCGTTCGAGGTGGTGCATTCCACATTCGAACCCGGCGCGGCGCTGGCAGAGCCGGTGACGCGGCCGACCCAGGAACTGGGGTACCTGGTCAGCGGCAGGCTGGATCTGACCATCGCCGGGCAATGCTTTACCCTGGGCCCGGGTGATTCGTTCCGGATCAAGGGGCAGCCGTTCCAATGGGCCAATCCCTATCCCGACCCCTGCATGGCGATCTGGGTGATCGCCCCGCCGGTCTATTGACCATGGGCCGCTCTCACCGCTTGCAGGGGCCATCCGCGGCATGCCGCAAACGGCCCCCGCCCGCGCGGCGCGGCGACCGCATCGCCGTTTGCATTCCACACGGCCCAGAACGGCCCCCGCCCGCGCGGCGCGGCGACCGCATCGCCGTTTGCATCCCACACGGCCCAGAACGGCCCCCGCCCGTGCAGAGCGGCTGCTGGCCCGATCCGCCGTTCGCGCCGCCAACCCAGCCCGGAGATCGCCATGACCGACCTGCCCAGCCATGCCCGCGTCGTCATCATCGGCGGCGGTGCCGTCGGCGTGTCGGCGCTGTATCATCTGGCACTGGCGGGCTGGACCGACTGCCTGCTGCTGGAAAAGAACGAACTGACCGCCGGGTCCACCTGGCATGCGGCCGGCAACTGCCCGTCTTTCAGCACGTCCTGGGCGGTGATGAACATGCAGCGCTATTCGCTGTCGCTGTATCGTCGCCTGGCGGCCGAGGTCGACTATCCGATGAACTATCATGTCACCGGATCGGTCCGGCTGGCCCATACCCGCCAGCGGATGCAGGAGTTTCAGCGCGCCAAGGGGATGGGCCGGGCGCAGGGCATGGCGCTGGAGGTGATCGGCCGCGACGAGATCCGGGGGCATTACCCCTATGTCGAACTGCACGACCTGGCGGGCGCGCTGCATGATCCCGATGATGGCGACATCGATCCTGCGCAACTGACGCAAGCCCTGGCCAAGGGCGCGCGGATGCTGGGCGCGCAAATCCAGCGCTTTACCACCGTGACCGGGATCGACCGGGTCGGGGATGAATGGATCGTGCAGACCGACAAGGGTGCGGTCCGCTGCGAAAAGGTGGTGAATGCCGCCGGCTATCACGCGCAAAAGGTTGGCGAGTGGTTCCGCCCGTTCGGTGGCCGCCGGGTGCCGATGGCGGTGATGAGCCATCAGTACCTGCTGACCGAACAGATCCCCGAACTGGCCGCCCGGATGGCCGAACAGGGCAAGCTGCCGCTGCTGCGCGATGTCGACAGCAGCTATTACCTGCGGCAGGAAAAGGCCGGGTTCAACCTTGGCCCCTATGAGCGCAACGCCCGCGCGCATTGGGCCAGCCCGGACGATCCGTTCCCGCAGGACTTCAGCTTTCAGTTGTTCCCTGACGATCTGGAACGACTGGAATGGTATATCGAGGATGTCTGCGCCCGGGTGCCCCTGTTGGCGCAGGCCGGGGTGGCAAGGGTGATCAACGGCCCGATTCCTTATGCGCCCGACGGGTTGCCGCTGCTGGGGCCGATGCCGGGCGTGCGCAACGCCTACGAGGCCTGCGTGTTCACCTTCGGCATCACTCAGGCCGGCGGTGCGGGCAAGGTGCTGGCCGAATGGGTGACCCGGGGGCAGACCGAATGGGACATGTGGTCTTGCGATCCGCGCCGCTTTGGCGCCCATGCCGATGATGCCTATGCCCTGGCCAAAGCGGTCGAGACCTATGGCCATGAATATGCAATGCATTTCCCGATGGCGCGCTGGCCTGCCGGGGCGGATCGCCGCCTGTCGCCACTGCATGGGCGGCTGCAGGCTGCGGGTGCGGTGATGGCCCCCTATAATGGCTGGGAACGTGCGCAATGGTTCGCCGCCCCCGGCGACGACCTGTCATGGGCGGCGACCCAGACCTGGGACCGTGCCGGCCCGTGGGAGCCGCGCATCGCCGCCGAATGCGCCGCCGTGCGCGATGGCTGCGGGGTGCTGGCGATCAGCGGCTTTACCCGGCTGGCCGTGTCCGGCCCGGGGGCGCGGGACTATGTCGACAGCCTGACCTGTTCGCGCCTGCCCAAACCGGGGCGGGTCGGGCTGGCCTATTTCTGCGACCCGCGCGGCCGGGTCGTCACCGAGATGTCGGTGACGAACGAAGGGCCCGACCGGGTCGGTCTGATCACCGCCTCGGTCGCGCAATGGCATGACGGCGAACATCTGTGGCGCGGCGCGCCGCCCGGGATCAGCGTTGCGGATCATTCCGATCAGGCCGAATGCCTGCTGGTCACCGGACCAAAGGCACGCGACGTGCTGGCAGCGATCACCGGGGCCGACCTTGGCCAGCCCTGGTTGTCGGTGCAGCAGGTGGCCGTGGCGGGCTGCACGGTCGGCCTGCTGCGGGTGTCGTTCGCGGGCGAACTGGGGTGGGAGTTGCATTGCGCCATCGCCGATGCGCCGGTGCTGTGGGACGCCGTCACCGGTGCCGGGGCGGTGCCGTTCGGGATGGTGGCCCTGAACAGCCTGCGGATCGAAAAGGGCTACAAGGCGTGGAAGGGCGATCTGTCCACCGATTACACCGCGCTGGAACTGGGGTTGGACCGGTTCATCGACTGGACCAAGGCTTTCCCCGGCAAGGCCGCATTGCAGGCCGAACGGGACCGGGGCCCGGCGCGGCGCATCGTGACCCTGACGCTGGATGCGCCGGGGGCCGCCGATGCGCCCTACATGGCCAACATCTGGCAAGGCGATACCCGTGTGGGCGAAACGTTGAGCGGGGCCTGGGGGTACCGGGTCGGGGCGTCGGTGGCGCTGGGGATGCTGCGGGCCGATCTGGTCGCGGACGGAACGGCCGTCGAGGTCGAGATTTTCGGCGAGCGGTTCGGTGCCACCGTCCGGGGCGAAGGTCCGCTATGGGATCCGGGCAATCTGCGGCTGCGGGGTTAGGGGGCTCTGCCCCCGCTACGCTCCCCCGGGATATTTCTGGACAGAAAATGAGCAAGACAGCATGGCCGAAGTTACACTTCTGGATGGCGGCATGGGGCAGGAACTGGTGCATCGCGCCGGGGACAGGCCGACGCCGCTATGGTCGACGACCGTGATGATGGAGCATCCCGGGCTGGTCGGGCAGGTGCATGACGATTACTTTGCCGCCGGGGCGATGGTGGCGACGACCAACACCTATGCCATTCACCGCGACCGGCTGGTCAAGGCCGGGATCGAGGATCAGTTTGCCGCGCTGCACGGGCTGGCGCTGGATGCCGCCGCAACGTCTCGGGCGGCGGCGGGGCGGGGGCGGCCCGGGTTG
>Ga0105049_10004716_pt1 | contig 15983 bp, 12 predicted proteins | sample MAT06_FD_78087 | JGI IMG/M metagenome (GOLD analysis project Ga0105049, IMG submission 78087) | Freshwater microbial communities from Lake Fryxell liftoff mats and glacier meltwater in Antarctica - MAT-06 | ecosystem: Environmental > Aquatic > Freshwater > Ice > Liftoff microbial mat | place... | reverse complement strand
CGGCACCACGATCGGCTTCCTGCTCGATCCGACCGATCAGATGGGATCGCTGCGCAACGTCATCGTCCTGGTGCTGCTGGCGGTCACCCTGAAGAACCTGTTGGTCTGGCTGAGCGGGCAGATCGGCGCGCAGTTGCAGGAGTTCGTGGTGCGCGATCTGCGCGACGCACTGTATGCGCACCTGCTGCGCTTGCCGATGAGCTGGTTCACCGCCAACAAGGTGGGCCAGGTGATCTCACGCATGCTCACCGACACGACCAACGCCAAGGCCGTCGTGACCGAACTGGTCACGCGCTCCATCTGGAGCACGGCGCAGGTCGTCTCCACGATCGCGATCATGTTCGCCGTGTCGTGGAAGTTGTCGCTGGCCTCGTTGGTGGTGGTGCCGCTCACCGTGCTGTCGCTGCAGCCCGTGCTGCGCAAATTGCGCAAAGGATATCGCCGCATGGGCAACGAGCAGGGCGAGATCACCAGCATGGTGCAGGAAGTCGTGAGCGGCATCCGACTCATCAAGTCGTACGGCGCGGAAGTGCGCGAAGAGCAGCGCTTCGTGACGCGCAATGCCGCGTTCGCGAAGGGGTATGTGCGCATTGGTCGACTGGCGCTGATGTCGGGACCGGTCACCGAAACGCTCGGCGCGGTCATGGCGGTTGCCATTCTCTGGTTCGGTGCCCGTCTCGTGCTGGTCGAGAAGTCGCTCGACGGGGCGCTACTGGTCACGTTCCTCATCTGGGTGATGCGTTTGCTGCAACCGCTCAAGCAGCTCTCACAGGTGCCGGCCTCGGCGCAGCAGTCGCTGGCCAGCGCCGAGCGCATTTTCGACGTGCTCGACGCGCCGACGGAAACGGCGGTCGATCGCGGTACGATCACCGCGCCGACGTTCGCCACCTCGCTCGAATTCGAGCATGTCACCTTCGCCTACGGCGATGATACGCCGGCGCTGTCCGATGTGTCGTTTTCGGCGCGAAAGGGCGAGGTGATCGCGCTGGTGGGTGCGAGCGGCGCCGGCAAGTCCACGCTCATCGATCTGCTGCCGCGCTTCCTCGAGCCCACCAACGGACGGATTACGCTCGATGGTATCGACCTGCGCGAGATCACGCTCGATGCCCTGCGCGCGCTCACCGGCATCGTGAGTCAGGACACCGTGCTCTTCAACGACACGGTGCGCGCCAATGTCGCTTTCGGCCGTACGCAGGTCACTCAGGCGCAGCTCGATGCGGCGGCGCGTGCTGCCAACGCGATGTCGTTCATTCAGGAGCTCCCGGAGGGATGGGACACGAATCTTGGCGAGCGTGGCTCGCGTTTGTCGGGTGGACAGCGGCAGCGACTGGCCATCGCGCGGGCGCTGCTCTCCGACCCGCCGATCCTGATTCTCGACGAAGCCACGTCGGCGCTCGACGTGGAAAGCGAGCGGTTGGTGCAGGAAGCGATCGACCGGTTGCTGCAGGGACGCACGGTGTTCGTGATCGCACACCGCCTCGCCACCATTCAGCATGCCGATCGCATTCTGGTGCTCGAGCGTGGCCAGTTGGTGGAGCAGGGTACGCATCTCGACCTGCTCGTGCGCAACGGCGCGTATGCCCGCTTGCATGCGTTGCAGTTCAATCGCGGCAGCGAGTGAGCGGTGCGAGTTCTCGTGCTCACGACGGCCGCGTCATGGACGCCCAGCGTTCGCCTGGTGATCACCCTCGGCGCCGAGCTCGCGGCGCGCGGTGACATCGTCACCGTGGCGTGTCTCAGTCATGGTGCGCTGGAGCGCGCGACCGAAGAGACCTTTCCTCGCCTGTCGGTGCGTGGGATCACGGGGCAGGGTGGCTTGGCGCGCATCAACAGTGCCCGTGGGATCGTGGCGGCGCTGCGTCCCGACGCGGTGCTGGTGCAAAGCGAAGCTGATGCGTTGCTGGCGGCGATGGCCACCGGTCGTCGCGGCGGCGTGGTGCGACGTTATTGCGTGGGTGAGGATGCGCCCGACGATCGTCCCGCCGCGCGCACATGGCGTACGCGGTTGGCGGGTTCTCGTACACGACTCACCTCGTGGGGGCGCGATCCGATCGCGGTAAGCTGGCCTGAACCCGAGCGGCGCAGCGTACAGGCCCTCGGGCCATCCAGCGACACCGTCCCCATGGCGTTGTGGATCGTCCCGCCGGCCGAACACGATGAGCGCACGGCTGTGGCGCTACGGGCGGCGGCGCGCTTGGTGGGTCGGCATCCTTCCCTGCGTATCGTGTTGCTTGGCGACCTCGCGACGCTGCAGTCCACGCGCGTGCACGCCGCGTCGCTCGGGCTCACGGCGTTCGTAGAGGTCGCATCGATCGACACGTTGCTGTTGGCGGACGAGGTCGATGCCGCCGCCGTCTGGATCACGGCCGACGGCGACGCGGGGGCGATCGCGACGATCGCGGCGATGCAGCGCGGCATTCCCGTCGTGGTGCCGCGTGCCTTGTCGTGCGCATCGCTCGTCGCTTCACGCATCACCGGCTTCGTGATGGCCGAAGACGATGTGTCGGCGATGGTCGCCGAGCTGGCGCGACTGCTCTCGGATCGTCACGAGTTCGAGGTGATGAGCGAGGCGGCGCGCGCACGCGTCACGCGTCTCCACGACTGGCAGCAGTTCGTCGATGACGCAGCCGACGTGCTGTCGCGCGCCTCGGGTACGCGGGTGGCATCGGCGGCGATCCGTCCCACGCTCACGTCGGCCTGACCATGGCCATCGCCGCCGCCAACGCGTCTGGTCACGACGCGAATCTCGCCGGGAGTGCCACGGTGCCGAACGCGGCGTGGGCGCGCCTGCGTGACGATCGCCGCGCACGCCTCGGGCTGGGCGTGATCGTGCTGTTGATGCTGGCGGCCTTGCTCGCGCCATTGATCGACGGTGCGGATCCGATTCAGATCGACTTGCGTAACGCGCTGCAGGCGCCGAGCGGTTCGCATTGGCTCGGTACCGATGCGCAGGGGCGCGATGTGTGGTCGCGGCTCGTGCACGGGGCGCGCATCTCGCTGCTGGTGGGGCTCGCGTCGCAGGGGATTTCGTTGTCGATCGGTCTCGTGCTCGGACTGGTGGCCGGCTACCGTGGCAAGTGGACCGAAGAGGTCATCATGCGTCTCGCTGATGTCACGCTGGCGTTCCCGTCGTTGTTGCTGCTGATCGCGATGGCGGCGGCGTTCGAGCCGTCGCTGACCGTGGTGTGCACGGTGATCGGCGTGGTCGGCTGGGCCGGTATGGCGCGGCTGGTGCGCGGTCAGGTGCTGGTGGTGCGCGAACTCGAATACGTGCAGGCCATGCGGGCGCTGGGCGCGCGCGATCGTCGCATTTTGCTGCGTCATGTGTTGCCGAACGTGATCGCGCCCGTCGTGATCGCCGCCACGCTGGGTATTGCCGGTGCCATCATGGCCGAAGCGGCGCTGTCGTTTCTCGGACTCGGCGTACAGCCACCGACGCCCAGTTGGGGTGCCATGATCGCCGATGGTCGCGATCTGTCGCAGCTGCGCAATGCGCCGTGGACGAGTCTCGCCCCCGGTCTCGCGATCGGCGTCGCGGTGCTGGGCTTCAACCTGCTCGGCGACGCCTTGCGTGACGCGCTCGATCCGCGCGGCGCACGGCGCATGCCGTGATCCATTACGTACTCGGACCTACCCGATGACCGCACCGCACGACGTAGCCGCGCTCCGCGCCCGTGAGTACGCCTGGATGGCGAACGATCCGGCGATCTTTCTGAATGCCGCCAGCGTGGGACCGATGCCGGCGTCGGCGGTACACGTCGCGAACATGTGGAGCAGCCTGCGGGCGCAGCCGCATCTACTCCCGTTTCACTCGATGCTCGAGGCCGCCGCCACGGCGCGTGCGCAGTTCGCCGCGCTGGTCGGTGCCGACGCCGATGAGATCGCGCTGATGCCGAATACCACGTACGGGCTGAATCTCGCCGCGCGGGCGCTCCCTCTGCGTCCCGGCACGATTCTCACCTTCGACGGCGAGTTTCCGAGCTGTGTGTATCCCTTTCAGGCGCTCGGCTCGCGCGGCATCAACCTCGAGCTGATTCCACGCCAGCATGGACTTCCCGACGAAGACGCTCTGGTCGTGGCGATCCAACGTCCCGACGTGGTGGCGGTCGTGGTGTCGTGGGTGCAATTCGCCACCGGGTACGTGGCTGATCTTGCACGTATCGGTGCGGCATGCCGTGCGCACGATGTGTTCTTCATCGTGGACGGCATTCAGGGGTGCGGCGTGCTCCCGATCGATCTGCATGCGCTGCCGATCGATATCTTCGCCAGCGGCGCCCAGAAGTGGCAGCTCAGCCCATGGGGCACCGGCTTCGTCTATGTCCGCCGCGAGCTGGTGCAGGCGATCGATCCGATCGACGTGGGATGGGCGTGCATGAAGTCCTCCACCGACTACACCCGTCTCACGGACTACGAGTTCGACTTCTTCGACGACGCCCGCCGTTTCGAAGTGGTGACGCTGGCGTATCAGGACTTCGCGGTGGCGAACGCATCCACCCGGATCCTGCTCGACATCGGGGTCGATGCGGTCTCCGCGCACATTGCCGCGCTCGGCTCGCGGATCATCGAGTGGGCGCAAGCGCGCTCGGATGTCCGCTTGGTGACGCCAGCGGAACCCGGCCGGCGGGCTGGTGTGATCGCCTTCACCTCAGCGTCGTTGGGCGCCATGACCAGTCGTCTGAATGCGGCGCACGTCACGCATACGGTCCGTGAAGGCGCGATTCGCCTGGCCCCGCATTGCTACAACACCAGCGAGGAGATCGAGCGGGTCCTCGGAATTCTTGACAATTGAATACTCGCCTATAGGACTCTGAGTCTGAACCTGCCATATTCAAGGGTAGTCGTGAACGCGCCCACTTTCCGGAACGATGTCGCACTCATCGAACGACCTTCGGGCCTCGCTTGCCAATCGCAGCGTTGCAGACGCGCTGCGGTCGTGCGCCGTGCCTCTTGGATGCCCGGTGGGATTTCTCGAGCAGCAGAGAGTCGCGACCGTCGAGCGGCTGTACAGCGATGAACTGGTCGTTCGCACGTTCGTGCGCGATGCGGTCGGCGTCGTGTCGGTGCCCTGTGAGGATGAGGTCGACCTCGGGCTCGATCCAGCAGACGTGCAGGAGTTGCTCTCACTCACGCGGCTCGAGGCAGCGCCGGGCTCGGTCATCGAGTTGCGCGGCGCGCGGCTCACCGTAGGCGACGATCCGGCCGCCGTCGAACTGCTCGACGAGTGCACGATCGCACCGTCGCCAAGGGTCGCGGGCACGCTCGTGTACGACCCGCGGCGGGATGTGCTCGACATGCTGCGACACGACGTGTCGGCGCGGGAATGGAACGATGCCGGTGGCAACGTCGACGCTCCACATCGCGTTGGTGCCATGCAGGGCGGTGTCTTGGTGGCGCTGGCGACGGTCGACGCACCACACGGTCGTCTGGCGCGCGTACGCGTGTTGGTGTCACCGCAGTATCGTCGCAGGGGCTACGGCCGGGTCGTGCTTCATGCCTTGGTTCGCCACGTGCTGAGTCAGGGATTCACGCCGCTCGCGCGCCTGGCCGTCGGTGATCTGGCCGCGCGCGCTTTGGCCACGACCGTGGGCTTCGTGGCTTTCGCGCGATCGCTCACACTGCGCGTGACGCACGTGGGGTCTGGCGCTCCGGCGACCTGAACTGCCAAAAGCTGAGGAAGCAGGAAGGAGCGGGGCAGGGAGGAGCGCGCTACGGTATCTGCACCAGCCCGAACTCACGCGTGCCCTTCTTGAGTAGCAGATGACGGCCGCGCAACAGCCGGTCTTCGCCGACGAGACGGTCGGCCGCCGACAGCTTCGTCCCGTTGACGCTGACGCCACCCTGTTCGAGCAACCGCTTCGCCGCTCCTCGCGAGGCGGCTACGCCGAGCGCAGTGAGGCACTCGTACACGTCGATCCCGTCGGCAAGCGATGGGCCGTCGGTCGGAGCCGCGTACGTGGCGAACGGAATCTCGAGCCGCAGCGCCTCGAGCGCCGCGTCGGACAACCCCTGCGGATCGGCCTTCTCGAACAGCAGCGCCGACACCTCCTGCGCTACCCGCGCCGCGTCGGCGCCGTGGACCCGCGTGGTCACCTCGGTGGCCAGCGTACGCTGCGCCTCGCGCTTCTCGGGTGCCGATCGTACCGCCCGATCGAGCGTCTCGATCGTATCGCGGTCGAGTAGCGTGAAGAAGCGCAGGTAGCGCGACACGTCCCGGTCGTCGGCGCCGATCCAGAACTGATAGAACTTGTAGGGCGACGTGCGCGCTGGATCGAGCCACACCGAACCGCCGCCGGTGCTCTTGCCGAACTTCGAGCCGTCAGCGTTGGTGATGAGCGGGAAGGTCAGCGCGTTGGCGTCACCACCATTGGTGCGGCGGATCAGCTCGAGACCGGCCGTGATGTTGCCCCACTGATCGCTGCCGCCGATTTGCAGCGTGACCCCTTCGCGCTGATGCAGCTCGAGGAAGTCGTGAGCCTGCAGCAGCATGTACGAGAACTCCGTGAACGACAACCCGCTCTCGAGGCGCGACTTCACGGAGTCCTTGGCCAGCATGTAGTTGATCGAGAAATGCTTGCCCGTGTCGCGCAGGAAATCGAGCAGCGACAGCTTGGTGAGCCAGTCGGCGTTGTTCAACAGTTTGGCGGCGTTCGGTCCCTCGAAGTCGAGGAATTTCGCGAGCTGCAGGCGGATCGCGTTCGCGTTCTCGGCGATCGTCTCCAGCGTTTGCAGCGTCCGTTCACTACTGCGGCCGCTGGGGTCGCCGATCATGCCCGTGCCGCCCCCCACCAGAGCGATGGGCCGATGGCCGGCGCGTTGCAGGTGGACGAGTCCCATCACCGGAACGAGGTTGCCTACGTGCAGACTCGACGCGGTGGGGTCGAATCCGCAGTAGCCGGTGACCTGTCCCGCCGCGAAGGCGGCCGGAAGGCCCTCGGTGTGCTGGAACAGCAGCTCGCGCCAGGCGAGTTCGGAGATGGGGGCTGATGGCTCGGACATTCTCACAAGTTATCGCGGGTCCGGCTCTTGGCGCGCCCCGGGGTGTGCGGATAGCCTTCAGCTAACCTATGGCTCTCTCCTCCGTTCTTTCGCGGCGCCCGTGGCTGGGCTGGCTGCTCGTGGTTGGCGTGTTCGGCGGCATGGTCGGCGCCGGCGGGCTGATCGGCGCCTGGAGCGTCATCTGCCGTGATGGGCGTTGCCCGTCGATCGCCTCGCTGCAGCAGTATGTGCCCAACCAGACTTCCAAGGTGTACGCCGCCGACGGCCGCTTTATCACGGAGCTCGGTCTCGAGCGCCGCACGCTGGTCCGGCTGCAGGATATCCCCAAGCATGTGCGCGACGCCGTCATCATCACCGAAGATCGCCGGTTCTATGCGCACTCCGGGATCGACTACTATCGCGTGTTTGGCGCGCTCGCGCGCAATGTGAAGGCCGGCCGCTACGCGCAGGGCTTCTCCACGATCACGATGCAGCTGGCCCGCAACGTCTTCTCCGACCGCATTTCCCGCGAGAAGACGCTGCTGCGCAAGATCAAGGAAGCGCGCGTGGCCCGTGCCATCGAGCAACGCTACACGAAGGACAAGATTCTCGAGCTCTACCTGAATCAGGTGTACCTCGGCAACGGCGCGTACGGCGTGGAAACCGCTGCGCAGCGCTACTTCGGCAAGCCGGTGCGCGAGGTCAGTGTGGCCGAAGCGGCGGTGCTGGCGGGGCTGCTGAAGGGACCCGAACGTTACAATCCGCGCCGCTTCGCGGATCGCGCGATTCTGCGACGGAACACCGTGCTCGAATTGATGCGTCGGGAAGGGGCCATCAACGACGCCGATGCGTCGCTCGCCAAGGCCTATCCGCTACAGCTGGCCGAACGCACCGAGTCGGGTGACGTGGCGCCGTACTTCGTGGAGTGGGTGCGACAGGAGCTCGAGCAACACTTCGGCAAGCGGCTCTATGACGAAGGTCTCAAGGTCTACACCTCGCTCGACGTGGACATACAGGGCGCCGCCGAACGCGCGCTGGAGAACCAGCTGCAGGCGATCGAGGCAGGACGGCATGGCAAGTACACGCACCTGACCTACGAGGCGTATCTCGCGCGCTCGGCCGAGGGCGGCGAGCGCGGCGCGGCCAATTCGCCGTATCTGCAGGGCGCGTTCGTGGCCGTCGATCCGCGCAGTGGTGCGGTGCGGGCGATGGTTGGTGGACGCGACTTCGGCGACTCGAAGTTCAATCGGGCGGTGCAGGCGCTGCGGCAGCCCGGTTCCACGTTCAAGCCCATCGTGTACGCCACGGCGGTGCACGAAGGCTTCAGCCCCGCGCAAATCGTGGATGACTCGCCGATCTCGCTCGATCAGGTGAGTGGCGAAACGTGGACCCCGCAGAATTACGACATGAAGTTCCAGGGCAATATGCCCATGCGGAAGGCGCTGTATCAGTCGCGCAATCTGGCGGCGATCCGCACCGGCATGGCGGTCGGCGCGGGCAGCGTGATTTCGATGGCACGGCGCTTCGGCATCACCACGCCGATTCCGCCGTATCCGTCGATCTTCATCGGTTCGGCCGACGTGTATCCGGTGCAGATGATCGCCGCGTACTCCGTGTTCGCCAACCTTGGCCTGCGCACCACGCCGCACGCGATTCTCAAGGTGGAGAACGCGCAAGGCAAGGTCGTCTGGCAGCCCACGACGTCGCGTGAGGCGGTGCTGTCGCCGGAAGAAGCGTGGCTGATGGTGAGCATGATGAAGGACGTAGTCGTGCGCGGTACCGGTGCGCGCATCTGGAGTTCAGGCTTCCGCGTGCCGGCCGGCGGCAAGACGGGCACCACGAACGACGGGGCCGATGTCTGGTTCATCGGCTACACCGCCGATCTGGTGGCCGGCGTCTGGATGGGCTTCGACAAGCCGCAGAAGATCAAGGCCAACGCGCAGGGCGGTGAGCTGGCGTCGCCGGCGTGGGCGTCGTTCATGACCGAGGTGTATCGCCGCAAGCCACAGCCGCCCGATTGGCCGCGACCCGATGGGGTGATCGTGCGCGAAATCGATGCGCTCAGTGGCCGACTCGCGAACAGCAACTGCATGACGGCCATCACTACCGAATTCTTCGTGCAGGGCACCGAGCCGACGGGCACGTGCACCGATGCGGCGCCGCCGCCGATGCTCTCGAGCGACAGCGCGGCGAAGCTGCGCGCCAGGGCGGACTCGACCAACCCGTTCAAGATTCCGCCGCAGTGACGTCCGCGTGATGGCCCGCACGCTGTACACCGCCGACTGGGTGCTGCCGATCTCGTCGGCGCCGATCCGCGACGGTGCGGTGCTCGTGCACCATGGACGTCTCGAGTTCGTGGGCGCGGCGAGTGCCGTGACCGTCGCGCCGGGCGCCGTGCGCACGGTGGCGCTGGGCAATGCGGCGCTGATGCCGGGTCTCGTGAACGCGCATTCGCATCTCGAACTCACGCTGTTGCGTGGGTTTCTCGAGGGGCTCGATTTCCGCGATTGGTTGCGCACGCTCACGACCGTCCGACGCGATCTTATGAGCGACGACGTGCTACTCGATGCGTCGCGGGCCGGCATTCGCGAGGCGCTACGCAACGGGATCACCTGTCTCGCCGACACCACCGACTCCGGTGCACCACTCACCGCGATGCGCGAGTACGGCGTGCGCGGTGTCGGCTATCTGGAAGTCTTCGGACCGGATCCCGCACAGTGTGAGGGGGCCATCGCCCAGCTCGCGGCCCGCGTGTTGGCGGCCTGCGCGCAGGACACCGCGCTCGTGCGGGTCGGGGTGTCGCCGCACGCGCCCTACACCGTATCCCGAGACCTGTTCGCCGCTACGGCCGCGCTCTCGCGGCGTGAGTCACTGCCGATGGCGGTACACGTGGCGGAGAGTCCGGCGGAGATGCTGTTCGTGCGCGATGGCACGGGACCGTTCGCCGACCGACTGCGGGCGCGTGATATCGCGGTAGCGCCGCAGGCGGAATCGCCGATCGCGCTGCTCGAGGCGGCCGGTGTGCTGGCGGCGCAGCCGCTGCTCATTCATGTCGTTCAGGCCGACGATCGCGACATGCAACGCATCGCCGACGCAGGCGCCAGCATCGTGCACTGTCCCATCTCCAACGCGAAGCTCGGCCACGGTATCGCGCCGCTCGACCGCATGCTCGCCCACGGTATCCGTACCGGGCTTGGCACCGACTCGGTGGCGAGCAACGATCGGATGGATCTGCTGGGTGAGGCGCGACAGGCCTCGCTCTTGCAATCGTTGCGGGCAGGTACGCCAGATGCCTTGTCGGCGCACGCCGCGCTCGCGCTGGCCACGCGCGGCGGCGCTGATGCGCTCGGGCTGGGAGCGCGCGTCGGCACGCTCGAGGTGGGCAAAGACGCCGATCTGGCGGCCTTTCCACTGGACCATGATGATGCGCAGCCGCTCTTCGATCCCGCGGTGGCGCTGGTACACGCGCTGGCGGGCAAGGTCGAAGCCACACTCGTGGCGGTCCAAGGACGTGAGCTGGTCCTGCACGGCATCATCACCCAACGCGACGAAACCTTACCGTTACGCGTCGAAGCGTGGCGCGATCGCCTGCAACAGTGGCGACAGGCTTCCACCGTGTGATACTCTTCATGTAGCGGACCCATCGACTTTAACACCGTAGAGTGGAGGGTAGGGCGTGATCGCGGGATGTCTTGCACTGAATGCGTCGTATGAACCCTTGACCATGGTGCCGCTTCGGCGGGCGCTACGGCTGGTGATCGACGGCAAGGCGGAAATCGTCGAGGCCGATACGGGCATGCCCGTACGCTCCGAACGACAAGCGTTTCCGCGCCCGGCGGTCATTCGCCTGACCCGTTTCGTGCACGTGCCGCGGCGATTCCGCCGACAGGTCACGAACACGTTCCTGTTCGCGCGCGATGACTACCAGTGTCAGTACTGCGCGCGCCGCTCCACGGAGCTCAAGCCCCGCGAGTCACTCACGCGCGATCACCTGATTCCGATCTCGCGTGGCGGATCGAACGAGTGGACGAACGTGGTGACGGCTTGCAGCAGCTGCAACACCAAGAAGGCGAATCGCATGCCGAACGAGATCGGCATGTCGCCGCTGCACGCGCCCTCGGAGCCGCACTTCGTGCATCTCAGCTGGGCCGTCCGTCGACTGACGCCGATTCAGGCGCAGTACATCAAGGTGTTCTACGGTGAAGAGACCCTGCGCGAGCTCGAGAAGATCGAGGGCGCCGTTCTCGCTGTCTGATTCAGTAGCCCACGGCGGGACTCCTCGCCTCGAGCCGTCGGACTTCACCGCCCAGCAGACGGCTCGCCAACGACCGCACACCACGCGTCAGCGCCGTGCCGGGGCTGCGCTTCCCTCGCACCGCCGGCGATGCTTCGCCGCGGAGCCAGCGCTCGAGTTCATCGAGATCGCTCACGTCGAGCGTCTGCAATTCCGCCTGCACGGCCACGTAGCTCTTGCGACCGCGTGGTGGCGCCGCGAGTACCGGCATATACGGTAGCTCGCTGGCCGCGCGGGCGTCGGAGAAACGCGCGTAACTGCCCAGCGACGTCAGGCGCCCCGCCACGAAGCGCGCCACGTCGTACGTGCGATCGATCGCGTCATAGCGCACCACGATGTCCCATTCCACGCGACTGAGCACGTCGTCGAACCAGCGACCGATCGTCCACAGCTCGGCCCGCACATGCAAGCGCGCCGGAAAGCCGCTGCGCAGCAGTTCGTCGAACGGCTTCTCCGTCAGCACTCCGCGCACCGCCACCTGCGGCGGATACGAGGTCGGCGCCACGCGGATGTCGACTTCCGGACGCGACTGCGCCCACGCTGTCCCGCCCGCTCCACACAGGAGCAGCAGGATGGCGAGCAGCGTTTGCACCAAGGGCGAAGCCGTTGGCAAAGCCGAGCGCATCGAATGAGCGATAACGTGAATCAGAAGCGGCGACTGAGCCGCATGTAGACATTCGGAGACAAGCCGCTTTCCGAAACGGCCTGCGCCACGAACACGCCGAAACTTCCGAAATCGAAGCCGCCGCCAAGGTCGGTGCGCCACGATTTGATGTCGGGTACGGAACCCTTCGGGTAGAGAAGGTTGTCGGTGCCGCGCGGTCCCACCAGCCATCCGCGGCCCGAGTTCGCGAACACCACCCATGCGCCATCGGCCTTCATGCGGTTGAACACCCAGCGTCGATCGCCCAGGTCCTCACCGTCGCCGAACAAGTCCACCCGGAAGTCGCCCTTCCACTCGATCTGCAGCAGCGCCATCCGATCGCACAGCGACGGACGACCGCGCGCGGCGTACGCTTGCTCAGAGCCGACCGCGCAGGTGCTTACGTCGGTCTCATTCAACTGACGACGGAAGTCGAAGCCGGGAAGCGCATCGATGCCGCTGACCGAGAACCGGCGCTGCGCTGGCAATGGGTCGCCGTCGAGCCAACCGCCCACCACCGCTCGCATATTCAATGAGGCGTTCGGCCCCAGGCGGTTGTACCGCCGCAGATCGAGCAGCGCACGCGAGTACACCGCATCGGCCTCCTGGAGCGCCGCGCGTGGCGATACCGACATGATGGAGTTCACACGCGTCAGCGTGCCGTCGCCATGCTCGTACTCGCCGCGTAGATACCATCCGGCGCGCGGGTCTTGCGGGCTGTTGCGCGTGTCGAAGGTGCCCGACAGCGTAAGCAGCTTCATCACACCTTCGTCGGCCAGCGGGTTCACGCGCCAGGGGACGTTGTCGTTGACGAGCGAGGGCACGTTGCGCTCGCGGCGCGAACTCCACCGCTCTTCCCCGTACGCCGCCCGTAGCTCCGACCCGCGCCCCGCGAACAGGCTCACGTACCCCTGACCACCGTGACGCTGCCAGTAGTCGCGATAGTCGCGCGAAAACAGAAAGGTGTTGAGCCCCACTTCGGTGCCGGTGAGCTGCCACTTCTCGACGGCGTCGACTTCATCGAACAGGCGGCCGCCAAGTGCAACGCCGACGCTCTTCCCCTGGCGCACTTCGAACAGCGCGCGATGGCCGAGGTTCTCGCGTTTCCACGTCAGACCGTCGCCCGTACGGAAAATACCGAGCAATTCGGCGCGCACGCGCGTGTCGCCACTACGGGCACTGAGCGTCGGACCAGCGTAAATCGGCAGCCCTTCCACGCGATTGTATGTTTTCGCAGTCGTGACGAGCAGGTCACTGTTCGTGCCGCCGTTCCTCTCTTCGTCGTCGCGAATCCAGCGAGTCCAGCGCGAGAAGAAGTCGGCCACCAGCGTGTCGCTCTCTTCGCGGTAGCGATACGCCGCGCTCCACACGCGGATTTCGCCACCGACACTCGGGCGCTCGGGCGCTTCGAGCGCACCGCCGATCACGGTGAGCGAGCGCTCGATGCGCGCGCCGTCGATCAGCGCTGCATCACCATTGAGTACCACCACCTGTCCGGTCACTACACCGGCCAGACGGACGCGGCCCCCAAGCACCGCCAGATCGCCGCGCACGGTGTCCATTGGTGCCAGCGCGAAGTCCCCACGCACGCGCCGGGTCGTGGGTGCGTTCCACACCGACGTGACCTCGAGCGCCACCTCTCGTGGAACTCCGCCAAGACGCCGTGAGCCTTGGCGGTCCGCGTCGCGGTCACCCTGAGCCGACGCCGAGGCCAACGGAACAGCGCTGATCGCCGCCCCCAGCACCACGAGGACCATCCGTGCCTGACCACGTCGGGTCTTGCCTGCCTTCATGCGTTTCTCCTGCTGAGGTTCACGGCCCCCGAGGGCATGTCACGATCGATGGCCGACATCCGGCGAGTCGTCCCAATACACGATGCAAGGACAGACACTCCCGGCACGCCAAGGGTTTGAACGGGCGTCTTCACTCCCCGGCCGACGCCAAGCCCAGTCGGCGCATGCGTCGATACAGGTTCGGCCGGTCGGTTTGCAAGCGACGTGCGGCTTCGGCCACATTGCCGTCGCTCTGCGCCAGTGCGGCCGAGATCAGTCGGCGTTCATAGGCATCGAGCGCGTCACTCAACGGCAGCGGGGGCAACGCCTCGGCCGCGTACGCGTCGGTATTGCCGGATGGCACACTAAAAGGATCTGTGGCCACGGTGGGGAGCACCTGCAACACCTCGGCACGACCCACCACACTGCCCGCATGCAGGATCGCCAGTCGTTCGACGATGTTCGCGAGCTCGCGCACGTTGCCGGGCCAGCGATAGCTACTGAGCGCGCCGAGGGCATCCTCGTGCCACTGCACGAGCGGTCGTCCCGTGCGGGTCCGATGGCGCGCCGAAAAATGCCGCACCAATGCCGGCAGATCACCCGGTCGGTCGCGCAGTGGCGGTAGCTGCATCGGAATGACGTTCAGCCGGAAGAACAGATCCTCGCGAAAGCTGCCGTCGGCGACGGCACGGGCGAGGTCTTTATTCGTGGCGGCGAGAATACGCACGTCGATCTTGATCGGCTTGCCACCGCCCACGCGCTCGATTTCGCGCGCTTCGATGGCCCGCAGCAGTTTGGCTTGCGCCTCCGCCCCGAGGTCACCGACTTCGTCGAGCAAGAGCGTGCCGGTATGTGCGAGTTCAAAGCGGCCAAGGCGGCGGTCGGTGGCGCCGGTAAAGGCGCCGCGCTCGTGGCCGAACATCTCGCTCTCCACCAGATCGCGCGGAATGGCGGCGCAATTTACGCGAATGAACGGGTGGTCGCGTCGCGGACTCGCCAAGTGCAACGCGGCCGCCACCAACTCCTTGCCGGTGCCTGATTCGCCAGTGATCAGCACCCGTGCATCCGTGGGTCCGATGCGAGCGATCAGCGCACGCACGTCATGCATGACGGGCGAGTCGCCCACCATCTCGCCGGAGATGCCGAGATCTTCGCGCAGCGCGGCGGCCGCTCGGCGGGCTTGACGCAGCTCGAAGGCCGAGGCGAGGGCGAGCAGCACGCCCTCGGGAGTGAGCGGCTTTTCGAGAAAGGTGAAGGCACCGAGTTTCGTCGCGCGCACCGCATCGGTGAGCGCCGCACGCCCGCTCATCATGACGACGGGCATGTCGGGTCGGCGTTCGCGCAGCTTCTTGAGCAGCGCGAGCCCATCGAGATCGCCCGGCATCATCAGGTCCACGAGCGCGACATCAGGCTCGTTGGCTTCCGCGAGCGCGAGCCCGGTGACCCCGTCGGCGGCATCGCGCACGTCGTACCCTTCGGCGCTCAGCAGGGCGCCGACCATGCGTCGGATATTCGGTTCGTCGTCGACGAGGAGAACGCTGGGCATCGCGGTACCTTGCTAGCGGCTCGCGCTGGCCGGCACCGCAACGGCGGGGCGATCGGCCAGCAGCTTTGCGGCGAAACGCTGACCCTCGGCCAGTCGCTCCATCTCGACGGCGACCGTATCGATGTTGGTCTCCATCGCGGCGAAGCGATCCTGCAGACGCGCCTCGAGTGCAGATGCATCGTGCGAAACGGCGGATCGACGCCGGATCCAGCCTGCAACGGCGCGCGTGAGCGGCCACCAGATCAGCAGAATGGAGAGCGTGGCGGGAATCGCCCACGCGATCTGCACGGCGCCCGCGGGGACGGCGTCGCGCCACGGAATCACTTTGGTGTTCCCCTCCTGGCTGATAATCAGGTTGCCGTTCTTCATGTCGAGCGAGAACGGACGTGACCCATCGCCGGGGATGTAGATCGGTTGACTGCCTGGCGCCGCCGCGTCACGCACTGCGCCCTCGGCGTCGACGATCGCCTGCTGGATCTCCGCCTTGTTGCTGGCGGCTTCCACTTCCTTCTGAACCGCATCGGAGGTACGAACTTCCTGGCCTGCCGGACTGGTTGTCCTCTGCATCATGTCTCCGTCTGCGCGGGGCGCCGCCGCACCGGGAGGCGCAGCGAAATCGTGGTGCCGACGCCGACGGTGCTCGTGGCGTCGATGGATCCTCGATGCGCTTCCATCGTCTGGCGCGCGATGGCGAGGCCAAGTCCGGTGCCACCCGGCTTCGTGGTCACGTACGGGTCGAATATGTGTGCGAGG
>Ga0105049_10004712_pt1 | contig 15992 bp, 9 predicted proteins | sample MAT06_FD_78087 | JGI IMG/M metagenome (GOLD analysis project Ga0105049, IMG submission 78087) | Freshwater microbial communities from Lake Fryxell liftoff mats and glacier meltwater in Antarctica - MAT-06 | ecosystem: Environmental > Aquatic > Freshwater > Ice > Liftoff microbial mat | place... | reverse complement strand
TTCGTGAGATGGAAGCCAACCTAGCGGCCCATAATAAAAATATCCCTCATGTTCCTATTATTGCAGTAACCGCTAGTGCCTTCAAATATCAGCAATATTCTATATTGCAGGCAGGCTGTGATGAAGTCATTATCAAGCCTTTTAAGATGAAGCAGGTGTTGAGCATTATTAGTCAATATCTAGCGATTGAATATACCCAAGCAGAAAGTAGTCTTGCAGCCAATCAGCAGCAAACCCATCGTTCCCTACAGAAATTCAATGAGTTAGAGGAAGATGATTTGAGTGTCATGTCTAGAGACTGGATCAGCGCACTAGATACAGCGGCTTCTCAAGGGAATGATACCTGGATTAGTAAACTCATTACTGAGATTTCTGAAGAACATATCACGTTAGCAAAAACGCTGAGGTATCTCATTGAAGAATTTCAATTTGAACGAATCATCGTCCACACTCAGAATCTTTTAAAGAGTACATCATCGAATTAGTATGAATTGCTCATAGGACTTAGCGTTTAACCAGGCGCACATTCCTTTTCATCCCCTTCCGCTAATATTCCAACATAATTCGGAGGTCTATATTTTTATCGGTAGGTTGATGATTCAGATCAATTTAATAGTTTTCTGAAATTAAGACTGTTTTTAAAAAAGCCTCAAATTCTTACCACAGCCAATAACCTGATTATTTAGACACCAGTCTATTTGATCTGATCAAGAATACAAACCAAAACCTTTCTAACCTAATCAAAAATTTTTACCATGAGCCTTGAAGATTCTATCAAAACTAATGACATACTCATCGTCGATGATGTTCCTGATAATATTCGATTCCTCTCAAATTTCTTGACGGGAAAAGGATATGTTGTTCGTAAGGCAACCAGTGGCCGATCTGCCATTAAGGCAATTGAGTCACTGGTGCCCGATTTGGTGCTGCTCGATATCATGATGGATGGAATGGATGGTTATGAGGTTTGTCGATGGATTAAAGATGGATCTTACGCCCAAGCAGTTCCTGTTATCTTTTTGAGCGCTGGAGATTCTATTAACGAAAAAGTCAAAGCTTTTCAAATTGGGGCTTCAGACTATATTACAAAGCCTTTTTACTTGGAAGAAGTTTTGGCTCGTATTGAAACCCAATTAACGATTTCTAGGCTTCAGAGACAGCTAGAGAACCAAAATGTGCAGTTGCAGTCAGTTCTTGAAAACCTTCGGAAAAATCAAGAGCATCTGATTCAGACGGAGAAAATGGCAACGCTGAAGAAGATTGTTGCTGGGGTATCCCATGAGGTAAACAATCCACTCAGTTTTATTCTTTGTAATATAGATCCTGCCCGTCATTATTTGGCTGATTTTGCAGATCTAGTGAATCGCTATCAAAGGTCTTATGACATAAAAACTTACAGTAATGATGGCTCTCAACCTGTCTCAGATCTATCAGAAGCCAGAAGAGATGTTGATTTTTCATTTATTATTAAAGATTTTAACCGGCTTTTAACTTCGATTGAAAAAGGGGCTGATCGGATTTATCGTGTGACCCAATCTCTGAAGAACTTCACTCATCTGGATGAGACAGGGCTAAAGGAATTAGACATTAACCAAAATCTTGAACATACCCTTAATCTTTTGCAGGATCGTCTGGCCAACCAGGGTCACTCGATCCATGTGCAGCGTGACTATGGAGAGGTGCCATTCATTAATGGACATCCTGACCAAATTTGTCAGGTTTTTTTTAATATTTTGGTCAATGCAATTGAAGCCATTGTGGATAAATTTGGCCAAGGAAAAACTCAAGACCTGTTACCGATGATTACGATTACGACCGCTACATTAGAAGATCATTCTGTGATTATTCGAATTCATGATAATGGCATCGGAATTCCAGAAATGAATCAGTCTAGAATTATGCAACCATTTTTTACAACAAGACCTGCTGGGCAAGGGTTAGGGCTAGGCTTAGTAACTTGCAAACGAATTATTGAAGAAGTGCATGGAGGTCGGCTCAGCTTCGTATCTATTGACAAACTAGAGACAGAATTTACAATCATCTTACCCATATAGCTATCTCCTCATCATTAGGTTTTTTATGTTAAGGTACTGGTCATTTGGCATTTCTGTTGGCACTTCTATAAGATGAGCTTGACTGTGACAATGCAGTATGTTGGTTGTTGGCGCTATTCCTCTGGAACAAAGACGTTGTTGAGAGCCTTTGGTATTTTGTCAGTGGCTGGAGCTTTGGTTGCATGTGGTTCTATGAATCGGTTGCGGACTTCTCAGGGGGTAGAGGTCAAAATGTTGGTAGGCAGTGCCCTCGGAGGATTTTGCAATGACGCGGCAAGCCAGTTAAACCAAAGTAAGCCGACCCTCGCATCGGGTGAACCCTTCTATCTAACCTGCGAAGCCCTTGGCAGTGGGGATGTGGTGACGCAAATGGTTTCCTTGGGTGAACAATTGAGGGATGGTATCTTACCTGCCGATGCCCCTGAATTTCCGAGCCTCATTTCTGTTGATGGGGAAATTTATCAAAGTATTTTGATTGATCGGTTTGAGATATTATTTCCGGGGCAGTCTTATATCCCTGCGATTACGGATGCGCCGCTCGTTGCTACGAGTCCCATGGTTTTTATGACCTCTGCTGAGTTGGCTCCAGGGTTACGCAACACGGCAGATTTGTTTCAAAGCCTAGTGACGGCGCAGAACCACCAAGATATTGACCCGGCTAGCCCTCCCTTTGAGATTCACTATGTTCATACGGCTCCGAGTCGCTCTAACTCAGGGTTGCAAACCTTGGTGGCGCAGTATGCGTCGGTTTCGGGAAAGCGACCTGAAGCGCTAACCCTAGAGGATGTTGAGTCGTTTGCCCCAGCCATTCGGCAAATTCAACAAAAAATCACACGCTATGGGGTTTCTACCCAGGCTTTGGCCGAAGCAATGGTGCAAAATGGCCTGTTTTGGGCGTCGGTAGGTTCGGTCTATGAGTCGTCGGTGATTGCGGCCAATACTAATCTGCAACCAGGGCAGATGCGCTATGAGGCGGTGTATCCGAGGGCTACTTTTAGCTCGAATATGCGGGCGATCGCCCCTACAGCCCCCTGGGTAAGTGAGGTAGAGCAAGAGGCTGTGCAGTTGGTTATCGAGTATCTCCAATTACCCTCAACCCAGCAAATTGCCACCAACCTAGGGCTACGCCCTGGCACCCCCGGTGTGCCCCTTGGGTCTAAATTTACCCCAGCCTATGGGGTAGACCCGAATGCTAACTACGATTCTTACCGAGCCCCTTCAGCCGTAGTGGCCGAAGCGATGATTGTGGCTTGGGAAACCATTGCTAAAAAGCCTTCTTTGGTGGCTGTGGTAATTGATTCATCGGGGTCGATGGCCGGAGACAAGATGCCATCGGTGCAAAATACGCTGCTAACCTATATCAACACCTTGGGTGTAAATGACCAAATTGCGCTGTTTGATTTTGATGACCAGTTACGCCCTCCGGTGCTGATTTCGGGAACCCCAGACGGGCGCAATCAGGGAATTGAATTTATCAGCAATTTGCAAGTGGGCGGCGGTACGGCTCTCTATGATGCAACGCGCTATGCCCAAGCTTGGCTATCAGGCAACCTGCGAGCTGGAGCGATCAATGCGGTGTTGGTGCTGACGGATGGAACAGACACCGATTCTAGTCTGAGTTTAGAAGCCTTGAATCAACAGTTGCAGAATACTGGCTTTGAGAGTGATGCCCGAATCGCTGTTTTTACGGTGGGCTATGGCCAAGATGGGGATTTTTCCCCGGAGGCATTAGAGGCGATCGCCCAAGCTAACGGCGGCTATTACCAAAAGGGCGATCCCCGCACAATTGCCGAAGTAATGGCCACGTTACAGCTTGAATTTTAGGGATAGGTTGGCTCGCTCACAATATTCTGCTCAATATTCTGGTTAAGGATATAAGATTCCTTTGGTTAAGGAATCATTAATGCTAAAGCGTAGGAGGATCGCCCGGTGTTTTAGAGGGTTCTCTGAATTCCTCTGGGTACAAGTATTCTAGCCATCTTCAGGTTCATGCTATTGGGTGACACGCTGGCATGAGGTGCGATCGCCCCTCAGTCGATACGCTGAAGTTATCAGGATTTTTTTTGGTAGCTTTGGTTACCTTGACACCCAACTTAACCAAGACTTTCTAGCCATCTCCACTGATCATCAACCTCTACAGATGATCTCGACCAATTATAGTCATGCGCTTAGTCCGGAGGACGTTATGGGAACCACCTATTCAACCGAACAATTTAGAGCGGTTATCTATGGGCTAGGGTATCTTCCTAATGGGCAAGCTTCCTCTGCTACCGACGCTGGGGTGCAATCCCCTGAGGAGGCTCTTTGTTCTGCTATTTGCGCCTTTCAGAAAGATTATCGGATTGCCATCAGTGGCACTCTAGATGCCACCACCCAAGAACGAGCGCGGCAGCTCATTCGCAACTTGCAATACAGTCTTAACCTGGTCTTAGCGACGCAACTTCCCCTCAGCGAGTTTTATAGCTCAGCCACCACTACTGCGGTTGAAGTATTTCAGCGCCAGCGCAATTTGCCAATGACAGGCATCGCCACCACCGAGTTTCGCCGCACCCTAGAGCAAGATGTGAAACAACATCTGCGATCGCGCTTTTGCTACGCTAGCCGCTCTACCAAAACTGACATCGCCGCCTCTGCGCTGAGTTAATCGCCCATCTTTTTCGGCGTTACTAAATGACACTATAATTTCGTCAGATTGGGGAGAAAGCCACAAGACTTCCAAAAACCATTTCATATCCAGATTTAGCAACGCCGATTCAAGAAACCTGAAGAAATAGATCAAATAAGGAAAGCATAATTTCAATCACAATGAGGGTCACTACATACCACTCTACCCGCAGGCTACTGTTGTGTTGAAGCAACCCTAAAACTGTTTCAGCGGTAGTGGAAATTAGTTGCAATTTGCGTTCGAGGGTCGTGTGGCGCTCACGGATTTCATACTCATCTTCGAGACGAAGGTAGAGCCGATCAAGTTCTGGAGCATCCCACAAAACCTCAGGCTTATCAATAATTTCAACGCGCCCTACAATCTTGTGTTGAATCGAGAGGGTTGTGCCTAACTGCTGCAGTAGGTCTTTTCCCCAACGTTCTTTTTTGGTAGAAAGGCGCAGCCCTTGGGCAACCGGTTCAACGCGCTCAAAGACGCCAGCGGTGCCTGATTCATATTGGGCAAGCACCACACTTTTAGCTAAGATATCGGCCACAATTTGCAGACACTCAACCGAAAAATCTTGGAGGAATAGTGTGCCGTTGTCGGCATGTCCTATGCTAGTAGGGGTTAACTTGAGGATCACTTCCTCTGTTTCTGGAATCGCAAAAGGGTCAACGACTAAGGAGTTGACATGGGTTAAAAAAGAGGCTTCTTCGATGGGTTCTAGGGCAAACATGGCGATCGCCCCATACTCAAAAAGAACCGCACATCCGTTTTGCCCAGCGGATACCATCAGGGGTTCTTTGGCCAAAAACTCAGACTGCTCTAACAGTTTAAGATCCAGCTTTTCACCCAAAAAGAGGGCGCGCGCCCTCACCGTATCGGCGTCACTGAAAAGAAGTTTCTGCATGATGAATTCTAGGATCGTGATGGGCTTTGGATGATATTTGAAAACCATCGCAGCTCCAATAGAAATTGGTGCTGTAGGGTTTTGACGCAGAGGTTCTTAAAGGCTTCAGGTACCTTGACAGAGGTTAGGCGTACCTGAAAAACAGCCTCGCTACTCGCTTTCCTGTTGCTGAGCGAGCAAAAACCATTGCAAATTCATCACAAAACTTAGGAACCGCAGACCAAATGCAGGAGTAACAGACCTCATGGAAGCTTAGGGCTTTTTGACCATCTACCCAACCCTTTCTATGAGGATAGAAAGACTTTAAGCGATGGATTGAGCCACATACTAAAGGGAATTTCTTAGACTGAGTTTAACCTAAACTCGAGTTTAACCTGAACTTGGAAGTTGGTTTTGGTTCAGAGGATACCAGGGCAGAGGTTCTGCGCTGAGAAGTGGCCAAAACGTATGTAACCCCGTTAGCGGGGCGGGGTAGATGTTCCGCTAGGGTTAATACAGCCGCTCTTTTGAGTGTGGCGGCAAACGCGCTGCCACAGTTGATCGCGGGTGCTAGGGGAGCCAAAGGCAAACAAAACGCGATCGCCCAACACCCCCCCTGGCACAATCTTGACCTGACAGACCGGGCAAACTCGGGCTTCAGGGTTCATCTCTTCTAAATTAGCCATGGCACTGGATCTCATAATCACAACAGCCCAACGGCAGCGTTACAGAGGCTAGCCATCCTGAATGGTCATTGCACAAGACGGCCACTATACGAGGCTAAGAGTGGCCGACAAACTCCTGAAAAACGCTGAAATCTAACCGCTCCTTAATTCCCGAATAGACAAAGGGGAGTAGCGCTATAGGCTCCGTTGGTTAAGTGTCCCTAGTGTATTGCGAATGGCTGGTTTTAGAGCTGCTTTTAGTCAAAAGTTCAGAGCATAGCTCCCTGGCGCAGGGTTTTAGGGGCTGGCGTTAGGAACAATGCTTTGATAAAGTGCTGCGTAGGCATTGGCAGAAAGATCCCAGCTAAAGTTTTGGGTGATGGCGCGGCCTTGCAACTCAGCCCATGCCTCTTTGTACCGGAAGCCTTCCCAAGCCCGCACCATACAAGTAAAAAAGTCGAGGGGTTCGTAGCGGTCAAAGCAGTAGCCAGTGCCGCTATGCTGCGCTGGTTCGTGATGGAAAACGGTATCGACGAGGCCACCTGTGCGGCGCACGATGGGGATAGCCCCATAGCGCATGGCAATGAGCTGGCTAATGCCGCACGGCTCAAACCGAGAGGGCATCAAGAAGGCATCGATACCCGCATAAATGCGGCGTGACAGAATTTCGCTATACATCAGTTGCACCGCCACCCGTCCTGGATGTCGGGAGGCCAGTTGCCATAGCTCAGTTTCGTAGTAGCGATCGCCCGTTCCTAACACAATCAGTTGGGCATCGGTGTAAGACAAAAACCGATCCATCGCCTGAATAACCAGATCTAGCCCTTTTTGTTCGACCAGCCGTGACACCATTCCCATAAAAAAGCGATCGGGGTTGATCTCTAACCCCACCTCTTGCTGCAAAACAGCTTTGTTGGCTTGGCGCTGTTTGAGGTTTGTGCTGCTAAAGTTGCGAGACAGATAGCGATCCGTTGCGGGGTCGTATACCTCCGTGTCAATGCCGTTGAGAATGCCATGCAGCTTGCCACTAAGGTAGGAGAGCAACCCTTCTACCTTTTCCCCATATTCGGGGGTGAGGATCTGCGACGCATAGGTTGGTGAGACGGTGGTGACGGCATTGGCAAACTGCACCGCAGCGGCTAGGGTGTTGTGGCCTTCCATGTAGGGCGGGCACCAGGTCATTTGCTGGAGTTGCGATCGCGAAGGCCCCTGGTAGGCGAGGTTGTGGATCGTAAACACCGTTTGGATGTCAGGCGATTGGTGCATCCAGACTGGGATCATCCCAGTGTGCCAATCATGGCAATGGATGAGGTCGGGCTTCCAGTAGTTCCAGGCAAACTCAGCGGCTCCATTGGCAAAGAAGGTAAACCGCCAGCTTTCATCCAAGCCTCCATAAATTTGGCGTTTGGCAAAGGCCGGATGCCCCATTAAATAGAGGGGCACATCGGTATCAGGCAACCGCGATTCATACACCTGAAAGCTTTGAAACATCGCATCGCCAGACCACACAGGCTGCTTGGGGATGTCGATTTGGGCATCTAACATGCCGTAATAAGGCAGGAAAACGCGGACATCGTGCCCCAACTTGCGCAGAAACTTAGGGAGCGCCCCAATGACATCTCCCATGCCACCCGCTTTTGCGATAGGGGCGGCCTCTGCACCAACAAACAAAATTCGCATGAAGATAGGCTCTGGCAGGATTCTGGCCGACGGGATGACACTGATAGACAACCCAACCGAGGATTTTTATCCTCCTAGCAGAGCCACCCAGCAGCAACCTAATCAACCCTATCAAGTTTCGGTTCGGTTAGAAAACCGGAGTTGAGAACTCGGGTAATTTTACTCGAATGATTTTACTCGAATGATTTTACTCGAATGATTTTACTCGGATGGCTTTATTCGAATGATTTTATTCGGATGGCTTTATTCGGATGACCGGATGATTTGATGAGCTATACGGTAAGTCGGTGGGCTGAATTAAATTAAGCTTAGTTACCGGGTTTCGACTCCGCTCAACCTTCTTCTCGTCAGGGTTTGAGCATTGAGCGCAGTCGAAATGCGTCTTACAAATAATTACGTCTTTCTACTGATCGATTTCTAGCGAGACTACTGGCCACCCTGCAAATAACTGGATGGCCAGTATCCCTATGGCCTATTCTCCGACTTGAATCACTGATGTTACTTCAAGGGCACCCGCTTCTGTAATCGTCCATACGTCATAGCTGCCGACGACATCTCCTTGCTCATTGAAGTCAATGGTGCCGCTCGCGCCTTGGTAGTCGATATCTGTGCCAGCACGAACCAACTCTAGGGCTTGGCAAACATCGGTGACGGCTTCGCCAGGGGCATTGGCGACGGCGGATAAGCTGTCTCGGATGGCCGCTCCATCCGTAGACTTCGCGGCCTCTGCGGCTAGCACCAGGACAGCGGCAGCATCCCAGGTGTTGGGGTCAAACACGTTGGGGTCGCGGTTGAAGGTTTTGGTATAGAGCTGAGAGAAGGCACCAATGGCGGGGCCACCGGCGCTAGGAGCCGTCCCAATGACCCCGGTTGCGATGTAGCCACCGTCAGGAGATTGGCCAACATTTGCGGCCAATTGGTCGCTTTTCATGCCGTCTGTCAGGATGACTTGTGTATCACCGCCAAGCAAGCCCTGTTCGTAGGCAGATTTTAGAATGAGGCTGCCGGTTTCGAGGTAGCCCACCAGCAGCACGGCATCCGGTGCCCCTTGAAATGCGGCCTGAAGCTCGGTGTCAAAGGTCGTTGCGTTTTCGGTGTATTTGGTTGGGTTGTCTTTGTTGACTACGGTGCCTCCCACGGCTTCGAATGCAGGAATAAAGGCTCCGATGAGGCCGTTCCCATAATCATTGTTGATAGATAAGACCGCTACAGTTTGAAAGCCTTGTTCGTTGGCCAGTTGAGCTAATGCGCCCCCTTGGAAGGTATCGGGGGGGGCTGTGCGAGCCCAAAACCCATTAAAGTCACCATTTGCGGCGCGATCGGTGAAGGCTGGGCTGGTGCTGGATGGGGAGATTTGCATCACTTCATTGCGAACGGCAATATCAATGGCGGCGCTAGAAACAGCACTGCCAGCGGCTCCAACGACCGCACCCACTTGATCGACCTCTGCCAGCTTGGTCATCCCGGCGGCTCCGGCGGCTGGGTCTGTTTGGTCATCTTCAGAAATCAGCTCTACGGGCTGACCCATCACCCCACCGCAGGCGTTGACGGTTTCGACGAGCAGGTTGCTGGTTTCTTGCATGGTTTGGCCATACTGCGCCAGATCTCCGGTCAAAGGCAGCAGGCTCCCTAGTTTAAAGGCTCCCGCAGAGGCCTCAGGGCTGGCAGGGGCTTCGGGGCTGGCAGGGGCTTCGGGGCTGGTGTCTTGGCAGGCAGTAGCCAAGAGCATGAGGGCGATCGCCCCTCCTTTCCCTAAATTTGTGCCTAAACTGGCTAAGTGATGCATCACAGTTGTCATTTTTCCTTTCCCTCGCGTTTATCTCGCGTTTATCTTAAGGTTAATTTTATGTTGTTTCTTATTTTGCCAAAAATATCCGAGGGGCGATCGCCCCTCGGATATGAGCACCGTTAACCGATAACCGCTGGGGCTTGCACCTCCGGTAAGTTTGGAGGGAAGGGCGATCGCCCTTCCCCTTTTGTGTTTGCTGGTTTGTGTTTGCTGGTTTGTGCGTTCAAGGCTGGCGCACGAGTTCTAAAAATTTAGTCTAGGGATAGGGGCAGGCGTAGGGTAAAAGTCGTTTGTTGGCGATCGCTCCCCACGGTGAGGCTCCCCTTGAGCGTGGCCGCAAGGCGTCTGGCCAAAGCAAGGCCGAGGCCGGTGCCGCTATATTGCCAGGGGTTGTTATTGGGGATGCGATAGAACTTTTCAAAAATGCGATCGCCCTCTTCTGGCGGAATTTCGACGCCCGTGTTGATGACTTGGATGCAGATGAAGGCTCCCAAAACTGGGCTACTCAGGAGTGGGTTAAGAGAATGGCGATCGCCCCCCTCCTCATCACCGCCCCCCTCATAGCTGACTCGCACGGTAATCGTTTCGTGGGCGGGGGTGTATTTACAAGCGTTGTTGAGTAACTCCAGCAACAGGCGCTCTAGGTAAGCAATATCACTGATGATGAGGGGTAGATCATTTGGGATATCGAGAATGAGGTGCTGGTCTTGGGTCTGCATCCGGTTGAGGAAGCGTTCGCTCAGGTGTGGCACCCAAAACTGGAGATGTACGGCTCGGAGGTTGAGCGGTTCTGTGCCAGCCTCTAGGCGAATGAGGTCAAGGAGATCATCAATAAAGGCAATTTCGCGATCGCACTCATCTTGCAAAATTTGTAAATACTGGTGAGCCGATGGGTTGGCGACACTGAATGATCCTGCGGTTTGCAAACTTGAATCTTGCAAACTCGAATCTTGTAAACTCGAATCTTGCAAACTCGAATCTTGCAAACTCGAATCTTGTAAACTAATGTGGAGCATTTGGATCGTCTGCTGAATGATCGACATCGGTGTGCGCAGTTCGTGGGAAACGGTGCTAAGGAAATCGTCTTTGAGCTGATTGAGGCGTTGCAGTTCTTGAACTTGGTTTTGGGCGGATTGGTAGAGGCGAGATTGGCGCAGGGCGATCGCACATTGGTTTGCCACTTGGCGCACTAGGCGCATCTCAATATCATCAAAAACTTCGCCTGCCGCCTTCAATAGCCACAGGGTGCCCAAGCCTCCACGATCATCCACAATGGGGCAGGCTAACACGGTTCTGCCAGCGTGCTCAGGGGCTAGAGTGAGGGTGGAGTCTTTCAGACAAAATTGGCATTCAGAGCCATTCAACAGGCTTTGATAAATCGATGGGTGGAGGTGATCTACAATGCCGCTCGAAAAGCTCTGGGCGAGGGGAAACCCATTAACGACTTCGGATAGAGGAGACGCAGCGTCTGGGTTGAGGGTATAAATGCCTGCATCACAGCTTTCAATGGCCAAAATCTTCGCCAATTCATTGACCGAGGTTTGCAAAATTTGGCGTTCGTCTAAACTGTCGCGCACCTTGTCTGTAATGCGTTTGAGCGCAGCTTCTACGTCTAGGGCTTTTTGCAACTGCTGCGTGCGTTGCTGAACCGTGTGTTCTAAGCTCACATTGAGCTGCTGCACCTGTTGGTATAGCTCAGATTGTTGGATGGCGATCGCCACCTGGGTTGCGAGCTGTTGCAGCAACTCGCCCTCAAAGGGTTGCCATGCCCGCGAGCCTCGGCATTGGTGCACCACCAACAACCCCCACAACCGCTCTCCTTGCCAGATCGGAACCACCAGCTTCGCTTTCACCTGAAAGCCTTCTAGTAGCTCGACGTGGCACTGTGATAACCCAGCGGTGTAAATATCATCTGCAGTGTAGATAGTCTGTTGTAGGGTGTGAAAATTGGACTGATCCCCTTGATTACAAACAAAGTAAGAGTCTGTAATGTGCTGGTGCAGCAGAGATTGCCAGCCATCCCTGACCGATTCGGCCATCACAACACCGCTCCAATCTGGCTCAAAGCGATACACAATCACGCGGTCGGTTTGCAAAAAGTGGCGTACCTCAGCCACGGTGGTATTGAGCAGGGTTTGTAGATCTAGGGATTGACGCACCTCTTGGGCGATCGCCACAATCATGCGCTCCCGCTGGGTTTGTTGAAATAGCGCGGCCTCTGCCCGCTTGTGTTCAGAAATATCTACCCACACCCCAAGGGCATAGATCATCTGCCCCGCTCCATCCAAAATGCTAGAGAGCGTGAGCGTCACCCAGACCACCTCGCCATCTTGCCGCACATAGCGTTTTTCGAGGGCAATAGACTCTGCCTGCCGAGCCATCAGCCGTTGAAACACTGCAAAACTCTCTGCATGATCCTCTGGGAAGGTCACATCTAGGTAGGTGCGTTGCCTTAATTCGGCTTCAGAATAGCCCAAAAATTGGCAAAATTGCGGGTTGACTGCCGCAAAGTACCCATCCACATTCAACAGACTTGCGCCTACCTGGGATCGCTGAAAAATACTGTGGAAGGATTCTAGCGGCGAGGGTGAAGCCTTTGCCGGAGCTAACCTAGCCAGCATTTTGCGCTCTTGTAACGCCTCCCCAACCCGGACGGCAAATCGCCGCATCAACTGAATTTCGATAGCAGACCACTGGCGCGGGGCATCACATTGTTGGGCAATGATTAATCCCCATAATGATCCAAAATTTTGAGGGGGTATAGCCGTTGGGTTTTGCTGTCGTAGGCTCGATTCAAGCACCGTAGAGGCAAGCTGAGACCAGGGCTGGGGCAAACAAATAGGGACGACCAAATTGGCTTTGACCTGAATCTCTTGTAAAAGTTGCTGATGGCAAGGGGCTAAATCACTGGCCGCCACATCTTCAATGACCTTGATATGGCCTTGGGTGTAGCGGAGCGCCCATTCATTTTGGAAGCAGGGATCACAGATCAGTTGACCAATAATGGCAGGGGTGTTTGGGCTGACAGCTTCGTGGGAAACGAGGCCATCGTAGGTGGGTAGAAATTGATAGATCAAGACGCGATCGCTCTTCAGCAAGTCACGCAAAATCTGTACTACCTCCCCCAAGCGCTCATCCAAATCATCCGCATGATGCAGAATCTGATCGAGTGCATCTAATTGGTCTAAAACTGTTTCTAAACCCAATGCAGCATCAACGGTATGACTGTTCACAGGCTTCCCTAATTTCACATCTATAGTGTGCCCATAATCTACAACCAGATTGCCGACGGCAGGGTTAAGCAGGTATGGCAATCACCGAGCCTTGGGTGTGTTGCCAAGAAGGGGAGTGCGGGATAAAAAGATAGAAATACCGTTGCTCTCAACTTCACTGGCTTATTCTTTTATAGTACCGCTTTGGTTGGCAGGGAACAGGGCGATCGCCCCTCATCAAACCGCTTTAGGGGGATGGCCGCAAAATCGCATCGGCCACTCGGCAAACATCATGCATTGGGGCTGCATCATGGACGCGGAGGATATCCGCGCCTCCGGCGATCGCCCCATAGCAGGCGGCGGCAGTTCCCCACACCCGCTTTTGCGGATCGGGTTGGTTGAGAATATGGCCAATAAAGCTTTTGCGAGATGGCCCCACCAAAATGGGACAGCCTAAGGCTCTGAACCTCGGCAGTTGGCGCAGAATTTGCAGGTTTTGGTCGTAGGTTTTGGCGAAACCAAGGCCGGGGTCGATGGCAATCTGATCGGGGAAAATGCCATGGGCGATCGCAGCCTCAACCCGTTGCGCCAAAAAATCATAGATGTCTTTTACCACATCGTCATATTGGGTCAATTGCTGCATGGTTTTGGGGGTGCCACGGCTGTGCATCAGCACAATCGGAACGCCCAGATCTGCCACGGTTGCGAGCATCGCCGGGTCATAGAGCGCCCCCGAAATATCATTGATAAGCGTAGCTCCGGCCTCGATGGCCAACCGGGCGACAGCGGCCTTGGTGGTGTCGATTGAGAGGGGTATGGTGAGGGGTGGGTGCTGCTCAGATCCTTGGCGAATGGCACGCACCACCGGAACTACACGGGCGAGTTCTTCTTCTAGGCTGACATCCTCAGCCTGGGGGCGGGTTGACTGGCCACCAATATCCAAAATATCGCTGCCCCCGGCGACGAGGTGATGCGCCTGCGCTAAGGCTCGCTCGCAGTCGTTGAACTGGTTGCCATCACTAAAGCTGTCTGGGGTCACGTTTAACACCCCCATCAGGTAGGTGCGATCGCCCCAGCGCAACGTGGTATCCCCTAACCGCCACATGGTTAATCCCGTCATCACAAAGCTGAATGTCCCCTATGGATGGTTTCCCAGCAGACCCGTTCGCTAGCAAACTAATTTTCTAGCAAACTGGTTTTTAGGGCGTAGTAAACCTGCTCTTGTTGGGTGGCCTCTAGTTCAGGAAACATCGGTAGCGACAGCACTTCTTGAGCCACCTGTTCGGTGATGGGCAATTGCCCTGGGGCATAGCCTAAGTCGGCGTAGACCGCTTGCTGATGCAGGGGAATGGGGTAGTAGATCATGGAACTTACGCCCTGTTCTTGGAGGTGTTGGCGGATGCGATCGCGCCGATTTCCTGTGGCTCCCGGTGGGGCTTTGATCCGGATGGTGTATTGGTTCCAGACGCTCTGCCCGCCCAAGGTGACTGGGGGCAACCCAAGGTCAGGGATGTTTTGGAGTAAATCGGTGTAGCGGTGGGCGATCGCCCGTCGTTGCATATTGAACATTTCTAAATGTTGGAGTTTGACGAGCAACACCGCCGCTTGCAGGGCATCCAGCCGACTATTCACACCAATGGCTTCGTGGTAGTAGCGGGTGCGGCTGCCATGTTCGCGCAAAATGCGGATGCGTTCGGCGATCGCCCCATCTTGGGTGGTCACTGCGCCCCCATCTCCGCAGGCTCCTAGGTTCTTGGTCGGGAAGAAGCTAAAGCAGCCAATATGGCCAATGCTCCCCACTTTTTGCCCTGCCCAACAGGCTCCGGTGGCTTGGGCGCAGTCTTCGATGACCGATAGGTTGTGCTGTTGGGCGATCGCCATTACCTGGGTCATATCCACCGGGCGACCAAACAGGTGCACCGGCATAATAGCCTTGGTTTGCGGAGTAATGGCCGCCGCCAGCAACGCCGGGTCGAGGTTCAAGGTATCTGCTTCAATATCCACAAATACGGGGGTCGCCCCAACGGCGCTAATCACTTCCGCCGTTGCAAAAAAGCTAAACGACGAGGTGATCACTTCATCCCCCGCCCCAATCTCTAAGGCGCGCAGCGCTAAATATAGTGCATCCGTCCCCGAGTTGCAGGCCACACTCTCCGCAGTGCCCACGTAGGTTGCAAACGCCTGCTCAAACTCTTGCACAATGGGGCCGTTAATATATTTGCCCGAGGCCAGCACGTCTAAAACGGTTGCTTGGAGAGCCTCACCAATGAGGGCATACTGCCGAGTTAGATCAAAGGGGGGAATAGAAGTCACAGAATTCAACTCAAGATGTCTAGGGATCATCAACGGAACACGCCGAGGCAGGCAGATTTACCCCTGGTTTTGGGATTGCGGAGGGGGCGATCGCCCCACCATTTGCCATTTTTCACCCACACCCCCAAACCAGCGGCGCAAGGGCGGCTGCTTTGATGAAGTAGGCCAGTATCCGTTTTGGGGTATGTTCTCAGATTAAAGGAAGAATTACCTAGGACAGTGGACAGTTTTCAGAAAGCTGTCCTTAAAGGCTGTCTTCAAAAGCCGTCTTCAAAAAGATAAGCCGTCTTCAGAAAAATCAGGCCGCGTCTCAGAGTTGCTTAGGATTGCGGTGGCGGGGTGGCAGGAATGCAGTAAGGAGCGAGCCGTTGGCAGAGGGTTTGGGTGAGCCGGGTAATTTGGGCCCAATCGCTCAGGGCGATCGCCCCTTGGGGAAAGAGTTGCCCAGATAAGCCGATGGCGATCGCCCCGGCCTCTAAAAACTGCGGGGCATTGTCGAGGGTGACGCCCCCTGTGGGGATGAGGGGAATATGCCCAAGGGGGCCTTGTAGGCTGCGAAGATAGGCGGCTCCCCCCACCGCTCCGATGGGGAAAACCTTGGCGGCGGTGGCTCCCGCTTGCCACGCCGTCACAATTTCGGTGGGGGTGAGGGTGCCTGCGACCATGGGCACATCAGCCTCATAGGCACCACGAATGAGGGCGGGCTGAGTATGGGGGGTAAACAGAAATTCGGCTCCTGCGGC
>Ga0105049_10004706_pt1 | contig 16004 bp, 14 predicted proteins | sample MAT06_FD_78087 | JGI IMG/M metagenome (GOLD analysis project Ga0105049, IMG submission 78087) | Freshwater microbial communities from Lake Fryxell liftoff mats and glacier meltwater in Antarctica - MAT-06 | ecosystem: Environmental > Aquatic > Freshwater > Ice > Liftoff microbial mat | place... | reverse complement strand
TGCTTTAACTCAAAATTTATTATAAGGTTATACTCCAATAAACCACTGCCGTCTTCATTGTACTTAATTTGCTGAGTATGGTGAAGCTGCTGTGTTTCAAAATATGGCAGTTGCTCTTTTGTTACTTTTAAAATGATCCTTTCCGGCTTGTCTTCTTTCTTTCTGCTGATGCCAATCAGGTTATGGAAATATTCTTTTGGGTTGAAGTAAATATTGGGTTTATAAGGATTTAACAAAGGCTTTATTTTAATGATCCGGTCTAGAGCAAAAGTTGCTATTTTATTTTTGTCATCTACCAGGCCAAGCACATACCATCGGTTTCTGTATTCCTTCAGCAAATAAGGATGCAGCATAAAAGTTCGCTTCTCATCAGTCACAAATCTTTGATAGACTATTTCAATAACAGTTTCACCTTTTATGGCTTCAAGTAAAGGGTCTATGTATTTTAAGCCTTCCGTATGCTCATTGGTTTCAAACTGTATAAACTCCGTTTCATTATTTTTATCTATCCCGGTTTCCCTTTTTAATTTTATTACCAGCTCCTGTAAACTGTCTGATAATTTAAAAGTTTTTAAAGCGATAATAATATCCAAAGCAGATTGCAATACGTTTAGCTCCTCCTGGTCAACGGGTATTTTATCAATGGAAAAATTAGGATCATCATAAAACCAAACAACACCTTTCGCTAATTTTTTACTTTTTATTGGGGCCCCACATTCTTCCCTCAAGTGTTTAAGATCATTTTGTACGGTCCTTTTATCAAGTGAGTTCAGACCTAAGTCGGTAATCAACCGGTCCACCATTTCATCCAGCGTAAGCAGATGAAGGTTATTTCTTAAATACTCATTCAGCTTTATTTTTCTCCGGTCAAAACTTTTAGATGGAGGCATGAAATTCTATTTTTTCAAAATTGCAGATGCCTAACCGTTAGTCCGTCATTGATCAACTGTTTTAAAGAATCAATGCCAATTTTTAAATGGCGTTCTACAAATTCAGAGGTTACTTTTTTATCGCTTTCCTCGGTTTTTACACCTTCGGGAACCATTGGACTATCACTTACCAGTAATAAAGCGCCTGTTGAAATTTTATTGTAAAATCCTACAGTAAAAATGGTAGCTGTTTCCATATCAATGGCGTAAGCCCTTACTTGTTGCAGGTATTCTTTAAACACTTCATCATGCTCCCAAACACGACGGTTGGTGGTGTAAACAGTGCCCGTCCAGTAATCACAGGCGTAGTCGCGGATGGTGGTGGATATGGCCTTTTGCAACATAAACGCTGGCAATGCAGGAACTTCCGGAGGGAAGTAATCATTGCTCGTTCCTTCGCCCCTGAGAGCTGCAATGGGTAGTATTAAGTCGCCTATTTTATTGCGTTTTTTTAGTCCGCCACATTTGCCTAAAAACAAAACTGCTTTAGGTTCTATCGCAGTCAGTAAATCCATCACAGTGGCCGCTCCCGGACTGCCCATTCCAAAATTGATAATGGTAATATTATTGGCAGTTGCGCATTGCATGGGTCTGTCTTTGCCGATGACTTCCACATCATTCCATTTTGCAAACATTTCCACGTAATTAGAAAAATTGGTAAGCAGTATATACTGCCCAAAGTTATCCAGTTTTTCGCCGGTGTAACGCGGCAGCCAATTCAATACAATGTCTTCTTTTGTTTTCATCTTTTGTTGCTTCTTTTAATGATTAATCGTTCTTCGCTTAATTTGTTCCTCTGTTCCTTAGTTAATTCGTTTATTTGTGCATTCAAATATCAATGCATATTAACAGGGTTTAAAAACAAGGGTCGATAAAATTACTAAAACTTTTTTTCTTACTTATGATTAAGATAGACTACCCTTCATACCAGCCAAAAATTAAGAAACAGCACGGCAAAGAATTTATTTTTGATGAAGTAAGAAAGCAATGGACCCTACTAACGCCGGAAGAATGGGTTCGACAAAATTTTTTGCAATATCTGATACAGGTAAAAAAATATCCGGCGGCTTTAACCGCCGTGGAAAAAGAAATTCAGTTGGGGGAATTAACCAAACGATTTGATATTGTAGTGTACGACCGTACAACCCGGCCCTGGATGATCATTGAATGTAAGGAAATGGAGGTGGCACTCACAGAAGCTGTGTTGAATCAGGCACTCAGGTATAATATCAGTTTGGATGTACCTTTTATCGTTATTACTAACGGAAGTCACTCCTATGGCTTTTCGGCCAGCGGTGGGTTATTAATTGAGCTAAACGAATTACCGGAATTCAATGCTGCCAATTGAGCAACACTAGATTCCGGTAACAATTTTGTATCAACATTGAAGGGATGAAGTAAAGGATACGTCAATTGTGTACTTACACAACCATGATCTCTTTCTCTTTCGCCTCCAGGTGCTTTTCAATGAAAGCAATAAATTTATTGGTAACATCCTGAATTTCTGCTTCTGCTTCTTTAGCCGCATCTTCACTTGCATCGCCGTCTTTTTGCAGTTTTTTTACTTGTTCAATTGCATCCCTGCGAATGTTGCGGATAGAAACTTTGCCTTGTTCTCCTTCACCGTTGCATCTTTTAACCAGTTCTTTTCTTCTTTCTTCGGTAAGAGGTGGCAGGTAAAGCCGGATGTAATTGCCATCATTTTGTGGGTTGATTCCAATATTACTGGCAATGATGGCTCTTTCAATTGGTTGAAGCATTTTCTTTTCCCATGGTTGAACGGATATTGTACGGGCATCCAACACGGAGATATTTGCTATCTGTGAAAGTGGAGTAAGAGCACCATAATAATCTGCAACAATACCGTCTAACATATTTGGATTTGCTTTTCCGGCACGTATTTTAACCAACTCTGCTTCCAGGTGATTGATCGCTTTCTTCATCAATGATTCTGTATCCAGTTTAATCAATTGCAATTCTTCTGACATAAAATAGAAAATTAGGTGGCTGCAAAACTAAAGAAAAGAATAATAGACAGGCCATTATTACTTTTTAAGGGTTGAAAATTATTTTGGAAATAACTCTGTAAAACTGAGGGAAGAATTAATCTACTTCAACAGTTTCGGGTGTAAGTGTAAGTATTTTGTGGGATTTTATAATTTTTGCTTCCACAGGTATTTTGGTAGTATCCGGAGATTGTAGTTTTTCTCGTTTGAAATAAATAATTGCAATCAAGGTGGATGCGATCGACATCAGGATGCCAATTAAAACGGTGGTACCAAGATTACGCAGAAAAAAAGCCAACACTATAAACCCGATATTGGTGGTTACGCAAAGTAGGGTAACCTGTCTGTGGCTAAAGCCGATGTCAAGTAAAAAGTGATGCACGTGGGTTCTGTCAGGGCTAAAAGGAGAGCGTTTATCCAACAGGCGTAAACTAAAAACCCGCAAGGTGTCAAACAATGGAATTAATAGAACAGCCATACCCAATGCCGGAGCGGCTTCCAACGGTAATGTGGAAGTTTCACTGCCCGCAATGTTGATGAATTTTACGACCATAATTGAATTTACCAATCCAATGAGCAAGGATCCGGTATCACCCATAAATATTTTTGCCGGCGAAAAATTATAGATTAAAAACCCAATTAAACTTCCGGCTAAAGAGAAGGCCATTACGGCATACATAGTATAGCCCGTGTAAATAAAATAAGAACCAAAAACAAGCGCAGTCAACAAACCAAGGCAACCTGCCAGTCCATCTACACCATCAATCAAATTAAAAGAGTTTACAATAACAATGATGGTAAATAAGGTAAAGACGATGCTAACAAGATGCGGTATCTCTGTGATACCCAAAAATCCATGCATATTCGTAATTTGAACTCCTCCAAACTTGATAATGATTCCTGCTGCTACCAATTGACCGATGAATTTTTTTCCTGCAGACAGGATCAATATATCATCCTTTATTCCTAAAAAGAAAATAACAATAGCTGCTGCAATAAAATATTGCAATTCGCTGGCACCCAACGGGGCGCCCAACAACAAAGCCAATATGAAACCAGCAAAAATGCCAAGACCTCCCAAAGTAGGGATCACCATTTTATGAACCTTTCTTTCGTCTGGTTCATCAAATAATTTCTTTTCTCTGGCAACCTGTATAATGATGGGTATTGCAAAAAAAGTAATTAAGAATGCAAGTGTTCCACTAAGTAATATATTATGCATGCCAGACGTATTAAATATTCCGAGTTTAGAACAAATGTAAAACTCTTTTAATTATTATGGGTAGATTATCTAATTAACTTCAGCACAACATAATCAAAATCCATTGGTTTTTAAAATTTTAGAAGGAAAAATCTCGTTTTTAAATGAACTTTTTTAGTAAGGCGTTGCCCGCACAATAACGAAGAAGTCTAAAACTTATTATTAAATACTACACCAATATCAATTTTTACTTTGCTCATGTAGGTATTTGAAGTAGGTTTGCATCGCATAAAAAAAGTACAATGAGTGATTTAAAAGGTATAGCAAGTCAGGTACGAAGAGATATCGTACGTATGGTTCATGGCGTTCAGAGTGGTCATCCCGGTGGTTCATTGGGATGTGCAGATTATTTAACTGCTTTGTATTTCGATATTATGGAGCATGATCCTGCCTTTAATATGGATGGAGCAGGAGAAGATTTATTTTTCTTAAGTAATGGGCACATATCTCCGGTTTTTTACAGCGTATTGGCACGAAGCGGTTATTTCCCGGTAGCAGAGCTTGCAACTTTTAGAAAATTAAATAGCAGGTTGCAGGGGCATCCTACTACTCATGAACATTTACCGGGCGTAAGAATCGCTAGTGGCTCATTGGGGCAGGGTATGAGTGTAGCACTTGGGGCGTCTTTGGCTAAGAAGCTAAATGGCGATGCCGGGATTATTTACTCATTGTGTGGAGATGGCGAATTGGATGAAGGGCAAAATTGGGAAGCAATCATGTTTGCGGCACACAAAGGGGCAGACAACCTGATTGCAGCAGTTGATTGGAACGGCCAACAGATTGATGGTCCTACTGCAAAAGTGATGAACCTGGGTGATCTTGCCGGAAAATTTGAAGCTTTTGGTTGGAAGGTGATTGTGCTTGAAAAAGGAAATGATATAGATGAAATCGTTTCGACCTTAAATTTCGCCAAAACTTTTACTGGAAAAGGACAACCTATCGTGATATTGCTGAAAACAGAAATGGGAAAAGGTGTTGATTTTATGGAAGGCAGTCACGAATGGCATGGTATTGCACCCAATGATGAGCAATTGGAAAAAGCATTGGCCCAGTTACCGGAAACAATGGGAGATTATTAATATTCAGATAACACTTTTTAAAAAAGCTTTCACTTTGTGGAGGCTTTTTTTATTTTTAAGATGTATGGCTATTAGCGTAATTCTACCAACTGATTGGAGGCTTTACGTGCAGGAAACCATGATGCCAGAAAAGCGATGAAAGTTACGGTGGAAATAACCAGCAAAAAATCGGAAGCCTGTAGCTCCACCGAGAAATAGTCGATTAAAAAGGAGCCTCCCTGCAGTTTTATTAAATGAAACTTTATTTGTAAAAAACAAATGATGAGTGCCATTAATACCCCACTGATGGCGCCGATACCAGCAAGCAAAAGACCTTCACTCAGGAAAATTTTTAAAATCATGTTTTTATCGGCTCCCATACTTTGCAGAACGCTGATGTCTTTTTGCTTTTCGAGTACCAGCATAGTGAGTGCACTGATCATGTTAAAGGCAGCAATGAATAGAATTAGGGTTAATACCGCATAAATCGCCCATTTCTCCAGCCGCATAGTATTATAAAGACTTGTATTTTGCTCGTATTTGGTTTGTACTCTAAACGTATTGCCTAATAAAAGCGACAGTTTTTGCTGTATATCAGCCAACGAATTAGTATTGTTTAATTTTATTTCAACTGCACTATATTCATCGGTTGAAAAACCCATCTGTTGTTTTACAAAATCAATATTGGTAATGGCGTATTTATTATCAAAATCTTGTTGTATAGCAAACACACCGGTGGCCATAACGTGACCTTCACTCAGCGATTGTAATGGATCTGAAACTGAAACTTTGCTTTTTTTAGGTAAAATAAGAGTGAGTAAACTCGCCCCCATTCTTCCCTCAATATTAACTGCCGCTGCATTTTGTATTCCAGCTCCCAATATTAGTCCTGGGTTAGCTACATCTCCGGTATTAAATTTACCTTCTATGGTTTTGCCTGCAACACCGCTTACTTGTTGATAATTTGAGTCTACACCTTTTAGGTACACAATGGTTTGTATGTCTTCATTTTGGAGCAGTGCCTTTTCTTCGGCTATCATTGAAATGTCTTTTACACCAGGCTGCTGTTTAATCAGCTTAATTTGATCGGAAGTTAGGGTGAATGTTTTTCCTTTAACCGGAATGATTTTGATATCCGTATAAAACGAAGAGTACAGTGATTTAACCAATCCTTCAAACCCATTGAAAACACTTAGCACCAATATCTGGCATGCAGTAGCAAAGGCAATTACGCCTACAGTTACCCATGCAATGATGTTGATGGCATTGGCACTTTTTTTTGCTTTAAAGTATCTCCAGGCAAAGGTTAAATACATACCCCTGTCCCCGAATGGGGTGTTTTATTGAATCAGTAATAGTAAATGCTAATCGGTTGTTTCGGTATCGAAATTTGGCTTGGGGCCATCTTCCTTTTTGATTTTTTCAAAAAGCTCTTCCATTTTAAAAACGTAATCCAGGGTGTCATCAATAAAAAATTTAAGCTCTGGAATACTGCGCAACTGGTGGCGCACCCTTGTTCCCAAATCTTTACGAATATCTTTATTTTTTTCTTCAAACTTTAATAATGCTGCCTGGGTATCTTTCACCTGGAACATACTGAGATAGACCCTCGCCTCAAAAAGATCGGGCGTGATTTTCACGTTGGAGATGGAGATCATTCCACCATCCATCATCAGCAGGTTCATACGGCGAAAGATGTCGTTTAATTCTTCATTGATTAAGCCTGCCACCTGTTTTTGTCTTTTTGTTTCTGTCGTCATATTTATTGTTGCTTAGCTGCAAATTTACTTGTTTATTGTGATTTGGGTGGTTATTACTCGATAACGCTGGTTAAGCGAGGCAGGTATCGTGTTATTTGATTTTTTCCTTCTGAAATTAAATCAGGATTTCTTTCCTATCTGATAGCAGGAAATATTCAGCAGAAGTTATTGGGCAGTGCTTAGGTCTGATACGATGGGGTAGTGGTCTGAATAAGGAACCTTCGGACGGTTATATTGTTCCACCTTAAATTTTTTATCTGCTAAAATGTAATCTATTCTTAACGTGGGCGACAGATACTGAAAAGTTCTACCGAGCCCTCTTCCTTTTTTTAGAAAGGCATCCTGTAAATCACCTTTGATGGTAAAATAAGTATAGGAATTGGAAACATCATTAAAGTCGCCACAAATTAAAACCGGGTAAGGACTTTCCTGAATTTTCTGTTTTACTAAATCAGCCTCAGCACCGCGGTAGCTGTATGCATGTTTTAACTTGTGTACGATTGTTCTGGAGTCTTTCAAGCCACTTTCATCCGTCCGTTTTATTTTGCGAAGTGCTGTATATTCGGTGTTATCAAACCTGACCGACTGAAGATGTGTGGTAAAAAATCTTATTTTTTGATTGTTAAACTGGATGTCAGCATAAATCAGGTGTTCAGAAAAATGCTCATCCCCAAAATAAAATTTTGCAGTATCGGTTATCGGGTATTTTGAAATGATCGCCACGCCCGTTTTTTGATTCTTTTTATCCAAATAAGATTTCACGAAATAATGATGTGGATAGCCCATTTCCTTAAATATTTGCAAAATAGAATAATGATCATGCCCATATTCAATATCCCAAAATTCCTGTAAACAAATAACATCGGCCTGCTGCTGTTTTATCAAATCCAGCATCAATGGCCTGAATTCCACAGGATGATTTTGATTCTTATTGGTTTCACTCCAACTTGAAACATTCCAGGAGAAAATCCTAATTGTTTCAGCAGGCTTATTGTAATTAAATTTCTTATTGCCGTTATAACCAGCCATCACTGAAATTTGTTGCCAACTTAGCAACACTGCTGCCAAAGAAAGGAAGCACCACTTAGATCGGAAAGCTAACCAAATGAGAAAAAAAACCGCAACAAGTGCAGCGAGTAATGGGAAAACTAATCCTAGAATTGCAATCATCCAGAATTTTCCGGCAGGCAAAAACGGATTTAAGCAGGCCGATAAATAAAGCAGTACAACAATAATATTAATTATTTTAAATGTTGTTCCAATGGTCTTTGTCATTAATGCAGCTCTGTTTTTTATGAATTCCTCAGTACCACAACTATGATTGGTTGCCTGTGCCTGTGATAATTTACCTTGTTGAATTTTTACTAAAAAATGGTTTTAAGCAGGGCGAAAATATGTAATTATAAATAAATGATTTGTTATTTGAAGCAAGAAGCAAGCTGAAAATAATACACAATGTGGAGGTCGGTAATCTACAATTCTTTCAATAGCTTTTTGTTTGGAAAGTAGCAACGATTTTTACCATCCTTTTTTTGTCAATATGCAAACGACCTGGAAATGCAATCAAAAAATATTTGTACCAGAAAGTAAAATCCGTAAAATATCAACTATCAAATTTCAAATTTTAATCCCTAACCCCTACCTTTGCGGCCTGAAAATAGACCTAAATACAATAAAATCTTGTTTATGGCCAATACCGGTAAAGTAAAGTCTATCATTGGTGCCGTAGTAGACGTGCAGTTTGATAGCGATAGTAATCTTCCAGAAATTTTTAATTCACTAGAGTTGAAACGTGATAACGGCGATATTTTGGTGCTGGAAGTACAACAACATTTGGGCGAGGACAGTGTTCGAACCATTGCAATGGATGGTACTGAAGGACTTGTTAGGGGAATGGTAGTGGTTGATACCGGAAAGCCAATCGCAATGCCTGTTGGGGATGCGATTAAAGGTCGTTTGTTTAATGTAACAGGTGATGCAATTGACGGTTTACCGCAGGTTAGCAAAGTTGGCGGTCGTCCGATTCATGCCAAACCACCATTATTTGAAAATTTAAGCACAGCCAACGAAATTTTATTCACGGGTATTAAAGTAATCGATCTGATTGAGCCATACGCAAAAGGTGGTAAAATTGGTTTATTTGGTGGAGCCGGAGTTGGTAAAACGGTTTTGATTCAGGAATTGATTAATAATATTGCGAAATCATATAGCGGCGTGTCGGTATTTGCAGGTGTAGGAGAGCGTACGAGAGAAGGAAATGATTTGATGAGAGAGATGATTGAAGCTGGTATTATGAACTATGGCGAAAAGTTTAAACATAGCATGGAAGAAGGAGGATGGGATTTGAATGCTGTGAATATGGAAGACCTGAAAGAATCAAAAGCAACATTCGTTTTTGGTCAAATGAACGAGCCACCGGGCGCAAGGGCTCGTGTTGCATTGAGTGGTTTGACCATTGCTGAATATTTCCGCGACGGAGATGGCTCTGGACAAGGAAAAGATATTTTGTTTTTCGTTGACAATATTTTCCGTTTTACTCAGGCAGGTTCTGAAGTTTCTGCATTGTTAGGTCGTATGCCAAGTGCGGTAGGCTATCAGCCAACACTTGCAACTGAAATGGGCTTGATGCAGGAAAGAATTACTTCTACTAAAAATGGTTCAATTACTTCCGTTCAGGCGGTATATGTTCCTGCGGATGATTTAACAGATCCTGCGCCTGCTACAACTTTTGCGCATTTGGATGCAACGACTGTATTGAGTCGTAAAATTGCAGATTTGGGTATTTATCCTGCCGTGGATCCATTGGATTCTACTTCAAGGATTTTGACTCCATTGATTGTTGGCGACGAACATTATAATACAGCAAACAGGGTAAAATTAATTTTACAGCGTTATAAAGAATTGCAGGATATCATCGCTATCCTTGGCCTGGATGAATTGAGTGATGAAGATAAATTAACTGTATCAAGGGCTCGTAAAGTACAACGTTTCCTTAGTCAGCCTTTCTTCGTAGCAGAGCAATTTACAGGTTTAAAGGGAGTTTTAGTTCCAATAGAAGACACAATCCGTGGATTTAATTCAATTATGGATGGAGAAGTTGATGAGTATCCGGAAGCGGCTTTTAATCTGGTAGGAACCTTGGAAGATGCAATTGAAAAGGGTAAAAAATTGATGGCAGCAGCGCAGGCATAGTGCTACTCAAAGTGAGCTTTACGGTACTTTCTAAATTAATTGAATTCTCTTTTTAATGGCTTCACTCTGGTATCCAGTAGTTTTCTTTAAGTTGCTGGTTTGCGGCCTATCTGAAAAAATGCCAATGGAGATCTTATTAATGTAGTTGTATTTAAGTTCTTTTAAAAGTAATTATTAACCAACAAACCAAGTTCCCTGAATATGGGGCCAGGTAAATGACATTAGAAATATTAACTCCCGAAAAAAAAATATTCAGTGGCGAAGTTTATGGCGTTCAATTGCCAGGTATAACCGGGTCATTCGAAGTATTAGATAAGCATGCTCCAATGGTAAGTGCGTTGAAGGCTGGTAAGTTGAAAGTTTTGACTGACAAAACTGCCACAGCTTCTTATACTATCTTAAGTGGATTTGTAGAAGTATTGAACAACAAAACAATCGTATTGATAGAGGGCGCAGAGGAGATTTAACGGAACGATAAAAAGAAATTAAGAATTAAAGCCCATCAATTTGTATGGGCTTTTTTATTGAACTCCTCCGATGTGAGTATTATTTATTATTTAGTTGCCTCGGGAATTTTTTTAATGGGTGGTAGCCTTCAAATAATCCTAAATTATATGCTTTCATTTTTATATGATCTAAAAGGGCAGGCGACAGTTTTAAACGGTCTGATGCTAATTTTGATTGTGGCCTATTTATTTAGGAAATATCAAAAAAGTCGAACATCAAATGTATTGATTGGTTTCTCAATTTTTATCTTTTTACTAACTTCTACTGAGTATTTGCCCCGTTACCTCGCCAAGCAATTAGAAACCAAATTCCAGCCCCTTAAATTGCCTTTAGATACAAGAGATAGTTCCAAGGTATTGGTACATGTATTGGGCAGCGGATATACACTCGATAAAAGATTACCTGCAAATGCACAGATTGGATTGACCGCTTTAGGTAGGTTGGCTGAAGGAATCAGGGTTCATCGGGCAATTGAAAACAGTATCATTATTTGTTCTGGTAACTCCTCTCTCGGTTTGGAGACGCAGGCACAGGTTACAAAAAGAGCAGCAATTATTTTAGGGGTAAATTCAAGTGAAATAGAAACATTGAATAATCCTTCAACAACCCAGGAAGAAGCAAAAGAACTAAGAAAAGCATTTGACAAAAATACTACACTGATTATTGTTACAGATGCCATGCACATGTTGAGAGCAATAAAATTGTTTAAAATGGAGGGGTTTAATCCGATAGCGGCCCCAACTAATTTTAAAGTCAATGAAGGTCCTCTGCAAGAAAGAATGAAATGGTGGCCATCGTTTAGTAATATCGGGTTGATGAACTATGTAATACATGAGTATTTGGGGGCAATAAAGGCCTCAATATTTTCATAATTTAGCTTCGAAATGTTTTTCAATACCATGGCTGCTATATTATTAAGATATCGTTAAGGGCATCTCTAAAAACTCATTTTTTTATTTGACCTCACCTTTGATTCCTCTCCCCCGAAAAATTCGGGGTCTTCGACAAAAGAGAGGGAAAGGTAAGTTTTTAGAGATGTCCTTAAGTAAATCAAATAGAAACAAAATATTTATTGTAGAATTATGTCTATATAATTGATGGCTGTTTGGGCAGTTAATTTCAGAATTTTGATTATAAACCATGGATGCGGTTGCGGTATATTTGCAATGCAATTGTTGGAGATTCCCAATTGGTGTATTTTTAAAATAAAACATTTAACTTCACCTTCAAATATTAAAAAAAATGCTTACTTAGTTGGTTTTTACCAGGTAAAATATGGAACGTAATAATAATAATAATTTTTCGTTAGTAGTAAGAATCTTTAGTTTTCATAATAATTTATCCTTGTCCCCAAAATTAAACTGAATTTTATGACCCAAAGGCTTTTAAAAAATTTTGCTCCCCGGTGGATTATCTTTTGTTGTGATATTCTATTAATATCGGGTTCATTTTTCTTCTCTTTCTTTCTTGCTCATCATCTTTCTGTAGATGCTCCTGACTTGGTTTCTTTTTTTCCCGGATTAATTACAAATCTTGCCATTAGTGTAGCTTGTATAGTTGTTTTTTCTATCTACAAAGGGATTATTAGGTATTCCGAAATAAAGGATATTTTAAGAATTATCAAGTTCGCATTTTTGCAATTCGGTATTTGGGTGTTCATATACTTTTTGGATAGCAAACACCTGGTTTCTGCTAAAGTATCGATTGCTATGTTGCTGATCAACTTGTTTGCAGTAATGTTTATACTGGTAGCCTTTAGGTTATTGGTAAAGGAGGTTTATTTTATGGCACAATCAAGGCCAAACCCAGTTCACCGAACACTAATTTTTGGGGCTGGAATGATGGGACAAATCACAAAGAAAGTTTTGGAGCAGGATGCTAAAATAAATACAACATTGGTTGGGTTTATTGATGACAGTAGCTATAAAATTGGGAAAAAGCTTGAAGGTCTTCCCATCTATAATGCAGCGGGAAATCAGTTGACCAAAATATTTAAAAAGAAAGGTATTACGCAAATTTATATAGCGATTGATAGACTTACAGTAGATCGTAAAATTGAGCTGACTGATTTATGTGCTCCATTCAAAATAAAGGTAAACCTCGTTCCTCCAGCCAATCAATGGTCTGCTGGTTCGTTTCAGAAAAAGCAGGTTAAGGAAATGAATATTGAGGAACTGCTGCAACGGGATGAAATTGTTCTTCCCAGTAATCTTTCGAAAGCCAATTATCAGAATGCCACCATACTTGTTACTGGTGCGGCTGGGTCAATAGGCAGTGAAATCTGTCGTCAATTGATTGGACACAATGTGAAAAAGTTGATAATGTTGGATCAATCTGAGTCTGGATTATTTGATCTGGAATATGAATTGAAGCAGAAAGGCATGCAGCAACCGATGCAGGTAGAAGTTGCATCGGTTCGGGATTATTTAAGAATGAAGGGGATTTTCATCAATTGTAAACCAGATATTGTATTTCATGTAGCAGCTTATAAGCATGTGCCATTAATGGAATATTTTTCAAGTGAGGCTGTTCTAACCAATATCTTTGGCACTAAACTGGTTGCTGATTTATCAATGTTGCATAGTGTTAAAAAGTTTGTTTTTGTATCTACTGATAAAGCGGTTAACCCTACTAATGTAATGGGAGCAACCAAACGTGTTTCTGAAATTTATATACAATCTTTAAATGATAGAATAGAATCCAACACCGAATTTATAACTACCCGTTTTGGTAATGTTCTTGGGTCTGCAGGATCTGTGGTAGCTACTTTTAAAAAACAGATTTCACAGGGCGGACCTGTTACGTTAACCCACCCTGATATTACACGTTACTTCATGACCATCCCGGAAGCTGCAAAATTGGTTTTAGAGGCTGGTAAAATTGGCAAATCGAGCGATATTCTATTATTTGATATGGGAAAGCCAGTTAAAATACTGGATCTGGCAACACGTATGATACAGTTAGCTGGATTTGTACCAGGAGTAGATATAAACATTCAATTTACTCAACTTCGTCCTGGCGAAAAAATGTATGAAGAATTGTTTAAAGATTCGGAGGAGTTCGCACCAACCAGTCATCCAAAAATATTAAGAGCTAAAAAAAGTCTGGAAACCAATCCCAACTTTTATTCCTTATTGAATAAACTGGAAACAGCAGCGGTAGCTCATAATAATGAAATGATAACACCCATATTAGGCAAGATGCTTCCCGAATTTAACCATGCTCCTAACAGGAAAGTTACAATTATTGAAAAAGTAAAGCAATTACCTTTTAGTGTTAGCTAAGCTCCGATAGCATATTTAATTTTTGATTAAAACGGGTTTCACTTTTTGTGAAACCCGTTTTATGTTTCCTAAAAAGGATGATCTAGCCGATCATAAAAGTTGAACGAATGAACTGGTTTATTTGTACAACAGTTTTTCTATACTCTTTTTTTTTATTATTCTTGTGGCTGGTTCTTAATTAATGAAGACCGTTACATAATCACAGCGTTTTATGATTTCTACTAACTTCTTTATGTCTCTTAAATCCCACAGGACTACTTATTTTTTATTCATTTTGATTCCTGCTAAAGCCATATTGATCATCTCCTAAATGAATGTAACTCTTTCCAACAATCACTATTTATTTTACATTTTTTTGTAATTCTTATATTATCATATTCAGTTTGAATTAATTCAAACAACGACTATATTTTGCGAAATCATTATTTACACAGCTTGTAGGCGGCTTACTACAAGCTCCCTTTTGAAGGTAATTATTGCATTAAGTAAAAATAATTTTGAAAAAAGCGGCGTTATCGTTATGTAAGAAACGTGTGATACAATGTTTCAAATCCGATTATCTAACGAAAATTAACTTCCGTGAAACCCTGCAACTTTACCCTACAACAAGCTGGCTTTACCCCTCCTTCGGCCCGCAACAATTTTTATCTCTATTACCTGCCGATCGTTTTTAATATTACGTTGCTGCTACTTTCATTGTTTTCATTTTCCAGGAATTCTGCGAAAATCAAAGTTGGAAGTGCTGGGATCAAAACCAGTATTTCATTTATGAAAGGTGCCAACTCTCCGCTTGCTGGCAAAGAGAGTATAAGAACCACCTTATATCTATTGAATGCCAATAACACAACTGTCCTGGCAGATGGAGTCTACACCGAATATAATGATCTATACCATGACAGCGTTTTACTGGAAGATGCTTATAAGTTTACCAATATCAATGAGAATCTTGGAATAGTAAGATACGGGGCAGTTCTGTCGGTAGAGAGAAGGCCAATAATTACAAAAAGCGACACACTTTTTTTTAAATTATGGAAAACTACCAAACGCAACTACCAATTTGAATTTACTACAACAAATCTTGACCATCCGGGTATGCAGGCAGTTTTACAGGATTCATACCTGGGAACAAGTTTAGCCCTCACCCTTAACGGCATTACAAAATTAAATTTTGTTGTGAATACAGATGCTGCATCTGCAAATGTAAATCGGTTTAAAATTGTTTATGTTACGAACATCGCAGCGGCTGTACTTCCAGTAACCTTCGCATCAGTAAAAGGATTTGAGATTAATAAAAAAATAGCTATTGAATGGAAGGTTGAAAATGAAATTAATATAAAGAAGTACGAAGTAGAACGGTCTTCAAATGGTTTAGATTTCAACATGCTAAGTTCAATTACTGTAAGTGGATTTAAAAATGATCATAATAGTTATTCATGGATAGATAACCAACGTTTGAGTGGTAATAGTTTTTACCGTATTAAAAGTGTAGATATGGATGGTACTATCAAATTTAGTGTTATTGTAAAATTTACCACTGGTGCAACAGGGCAGGGGACCGTTACTATTTATCCAAATCCAATTCAGGGGAATATAATTAACCTTCAATTTACCAGCCAGACGACCGGACTTTATCAGTTGAGGTTAATTAATAATAATGGGCAAGTAGTTTATGCTGGAATTTTACCAGTAAACAGTCCGAATAGCTCACAGACAATAATGACCAATACGAAGTTGAGTTGTGGTATTTACCAACTCGAAATAAAAGCTCCCGATAATGTGGTTCAAATAAAGCGGGCAATTGTTCAATAATTTGGTTTTTAAATCCGAAAGGACATATTTGAATGTTCTTGTCCGGATAATGCGTTGTTGAGCGCAAAGTTTACCCTGTTTTGTTTAAAAAAATCATACGATAAAGTGTTTTATACTTGGGCTTTACAGAAAAGCCTACATACCTCTGATACAAAAAATCCCTCGTTAAAAACGAGGGATTTTTTTGTATCAGTTGGT
>Ga0105049_10004704_pt1 | contig 16005 bp, 11 predicted proteins | sample MAT06_FD_78087 | JGI IMG/M metagenome (GOLD analysis project Ga0105049, IMG submission 78087) | Freshwater microbial communities from Lake Fryxell liftoff mats and glacier meltwater in Antarctica - MAT-06 | ecosystem: Environmental > Aquatic > Freshwater > Ice > Liftoff microbial mat | place... | reverse complement strand
TTGGCCTCGCGAATCAGGTCGCGGCCTTCCATCGACCAATGCTCTTGGGTATTGGCCAACTTCATGCGCCGGCCCGAGGAAGTCAGCGTGGCGCCGGTCACGAAGCCGGGGGCCGCGGACGTGCGGATGGCGTAGGCGCTGAAACCCGCGCCCGTGCCGACATGACCGCTCTTGGTGCGCCCGTAGCCGAGGGCGACCACCACGGAGTAATTGGAGAGTCCCGGCTGGATATGCACGGGCCCGGTCAACGTGCGGCCGCCCACGTTCAGTGAAAAGACGTGGGCGTTTTCGGCGCCCTGCAAAAAATCGGCCGCCTCCTTGCGCGTGATCTGCATGAGCGAACCCTGCGGATCAATCCCGAGCTCCTTGCCCAGCCGCGGGCTCACCAGAATGACGTTGTCCCAAGAAATTTTGGTAATCGGATCCGGGCATTCTTGGAGCCAACCGTTGTTGGCGAAACGTCCGTCATCCACCTTGTAGTCAGTGGTGAACCGGACTTCGAGATTGCTCTTCGAAAGCACGCCGGAGGCCGCTCCGGCGCCCTGCGCGAGCTCGGAGACGGCCGAAACATTGAAGTTCACGGAAACCGCCGGATAAGCGGAGTTCGCCAGCAGACCGTCATGGAGGAAACGCCGGAACGTCTTTTCCGCATCGCCCCCGGCCGTGCCCGCGATCGTCTGAAACACAAGCGAATAACCATCGGCCTCGGCTTCGCCGATAATGCGGGCGAGGACCTCGATTTCGGTGATGCTGCCAAAAAGCGGAAGGATCATCGGTTGCACAGGGACGATCGTCCCGTCCGCGGTGCGTGCGTCGCCCCAAGATTCCAAATAGTGCGCAAGCGAAAGATGCGTCCCGGCCGCCGCGGAGGTCTCGTCAGCATAATAGCCGAGACGGACGACTTGACCGACGGATGCTTGAAGGGATGCCCAACCTATATCGGCGGGAGCGTTATAAACGGGATTACCGCCGAGGACCACGAGTGTCTTTACCGAGCCACCTTTAACCGCAGCAGCCAAATCCACGATGTTCGCGGCCGAGTTGGGGGCGACTTCGACAAAATCAACGGTGCGCCCGATGTTGCCCAAGGCCGCATTGATGCCGTAGGCGATCGCATGGACCGCCGCAGGCTGGTCCGGGCCCGCGACTACGAGACTCGAACCCTTATGCTCCGCCAGATCGGCGGCACACTCCGCGAGCCACTCGGGTTTAACGTCGAGCCCCCGGGCAAATCTTCCATAGGCGGCATCGCCGGTGATTTTCTGAGCCAAGGCTGCGGCAAAAGCCAAGATATGGCTGCTGGCAAGACGCAGGCGGTGGTCCGCCATCGAACCCGTCAACGTCAGCGCGCTTTCCGCAACGTAGAGGCGGTTCATCGGGTCGTCCTTATTCGTCACCCGGCGTCCCTTGGAGAATTCCCGCGCGTAGTAGATGCTCCCCGCCTCCGCACTCAAAAAGTCCGCGTCGAGGGATACGATGCGCTCGGCCTTGGCGAAACGATAGATCGGTTTGACCGGCTGGCCGAAAACGGCCTCGGCGGCGGCTAACGGCGGCTCGTCGCTCACCGGTTCATATTCGGCCCAGACCGCATTCGGGAATTTAAGGCGGAGCTGTTTGACTAGGCGAGCACGGGTCGGTGAAGCCGACTCCTCCGCTAGAAAGGCGAGGCCCGCGCCGTTGGTGGCGGCAAAATCCTTGCCGATGGAAGCAAGCAGATCGAAGACCGCGGCGGAAGATAGCACGGCACCGCCCCGAGTATGCGCGGTCGCTCGCTCCGGATCGTAAAGATCGAGCACGGAGGCCTGAGCGATGAGCGAACTCGCACCCCCGTGCGGCGCGTAGAAGGGATTGCCTTCGAGTTTCGTGGGACGACCCTGATGGGTCTCGGCCAACAAGGGGATGGCGGATTTGCGGATCGGCATCGCCGTCGCGTAATATTGCGGGAGACCGGGGATGATCCCTTCCACGGATTTTCCAAACGGGAGGATATTCTTTTCGGGACGCCGGCAGCCGGACAATCCAAGTCCGCCAAGGGCGAACGAGGCGGCCATGATCTTCATGAAATGGCGACGGTCCACACCGTCCGCGGTTGATGCGCCCTCGGGGAACTCCCGGGCAAGCTGCTGTTTGAAGCCGGGGGTGGCGGCAAGCTCGTCCAGGCTGCGCCAATACTGCGGGCCGGTCAGTGCGCGCGACGAAGGTGCGGGATGTTCGATCTTGCGTTTCATCGGTGGCAGCCGGAGCAGCTTTGGGGCGGCTTGATCTTCCAATCCTGCACAAATTTCAGCCCGGCTTCGACGCCCGACTTCTCGGCGATCGTGGGCGAGTTGAGATCATAGATGTCCTTCGGATCGCGCACGCGGGTCTCGGGATTGCGGTGACATTCGAGGCAGAAGGCCATGCTGAGGGAATGGTTATGATGGACGACTTCCATTTCGTTGATCTTGCCGTGACACTCGACGCAGCTCACTCCCCGATTCACATGGGCGGCGTGGTTGAAGTAGGCATAGTCCGGCGTCTTGTGAATCCAGACCCAAGGCACCGAGTCCCCGCTCGCGTAGCTGTCGCGAATCGGGCCCAACAGCGGGCTGTCGGTCTTGATCTGATTATGGCAATTCATGCACGTCTGCGAGGTCGGGACGTTAGAGTGGCCGGACTTGTCGACGTTGTTGTGGCAATACCTGCAATCGATCCCGAGTTCCGTAACATGCTTGGCGTGGCTAAACGGCACCGGCTGCACCGGGGCATAACCGACCCGAGTATATTTCGGCGTCATGTAGTAGCTCACGCCGGCCGTAGCAATCCCGGCTAAAACCACCAAGTAAATGATGATCTGCAGCGGGAGCTTGTTTGCTGATTTCGGGAAGATGTTCGACATGAACCAGAGGTCTTACTTAACAGATTGGGCGATCAACGAAATCTAGGGATTCAAATCGGCTGCCTGCCGAGATAACCCGACGATCAAGACAAAAAATCGAAAGCGCCGCATGATCAATAAATCCGAAGCCGATCAAAACAGTCTTGATCGCCTGGTGGTTGAGACCAACGGACCAGCAAGCGAAGCGCCGCGTGAGATGTTGTGAGAAATTTTTGATGACGTAGGGAAGATTACGAGCAATGGCCTCGAAAGAAAAAATCGTGGCTCTTTCTATTGTAAACCAAAATTTCCCGATCCTTCGATTATCGCTTCAGAAGTAGGCAAACCGGCCGACCTCGCGATCAAGTCTAATCAGGTCGAAAAAAAGTCCTGAGGGTGCTCGTGACTCCGATCAAGATTACCGCCCGTCACTAGGGCTGCCATGGGGAAAAGCCGCCGCCCGCCGTTTTGGTGGACTTGTAAAATCACCGCCTGATCAAACTAATGCACGCAACAAGGCGAAGATGCCGCCGGGGCATTCCTAGACAAAAAGGCCGTCCCGCATCGGGCGCGTAAGATCACAACGCGCTGCGATCTCCGGATTATGAGTCACTAAAATCACCGCTTGTCCGTTTTCCTTCGCCAATCGCGTAAGTAGGTCGAAAACCACCGCCGAGTTCTTGACGTCGAGATTTCCCGTCGGCTCATCCGCCAGAATGATCGAAGGCTGGTTCGCCAAGGCCCTGGCCACCGCCACCCGCTGTTGTTCGCCGCCCGAAAGTTGCGTGCCCAACCTATGGGTTTTTTCCCCGAGCCCAACCGACGACAGGAGCTGATGCGCGCGTTCGGTCATCTGTGGCGGCGTCAGGTGCCCGAGTTTCCGCATGGGCATCATCACGTTTTCCAGCGCCGAGAACTCCAACATCAGAAAGTGAAACTGAAAAACGAAACCGATGTGTTCGCCCCGGGCTGCGGTGCGCGCCTCGTCATCGGTGTTCGACATAGCCCGACCATTGATCTCGATCTCCCCGCCGTCCGGCTGATCGAGCAGACCCAGCAGATAGAGCAGCGTGGATTTCCCGCACCCCGAAGGACCGACGATCGCGTAGACCTGACCGCGCCGCGCTTCGAAGGAAACACCGCGCAAAACGTGCACCCGGGCGTCGTCTTGACCGAGATACCGGTGCAGTTCATTGCACCGCAGGGCGAGGTCGTTGTTGGAAACAGCCATGGTGGATCGGAACGATTATTGGGCCGTGCCGCGCACGATATCTCCAGGCTCCAGGCGGGCTGCCCGGCGCGCAGGAATCAAACTGGCGATCATGACCATTACCGTGGCCGTAGTGATCGCTTGGACATAGTGCCAAGGATTCCAGGAGACGACAAAGGTCTCGGTCTTGAAGATCCCGCTGATCGGCAGCGGCATGTGGGAAACTCCGAGCGTTGAAAGAGCTCCGACCAAGCAACCCAAGAATGCACCGATGGCCAAAACGATCACGGCCTGCCAAAGGAAAATCTGCGTGATATCGCGCCGCTCGTAGCCCATCGAACGCAAAATCGCGATGTCCTTGGTCTTCTCCAGCACGATCATCGCGAGCGTGTTGAACATGGCGAGACCGGCAATCAGGGTGAAAACCGAAACGGTGATCGCCGAAGATATCCGTAGGGCGCGGAACGTGGACAACCACGATTTTTCACGTTCCTGCCAGGGCTTGGCGCTGTGCTTCAAGACTTCTTGTATCTGGATCGCGTTCTGCGGCGCGCGGTCTTTGTCGAAAAGATTCACCTGCACAAACGACACCCCGCTGGGCTTTTTCAGGAGCGAACGAGCCTCGCTCAAGTGAACGTAAACGCGGACCTTGTCGATGTCCGCGACACCTGTCTCGTAAACGGCGCTCACCGTGTAGCGGGAGCGTTGGCCCTGCGCATCGAGAATGAACGAACTGCCGACCGAAAGCTGCAGGCGATCGGCCAGCACTCGGCCGATCAACGCACCGGTCGGTTGTTCGCGGAAAGTCGCGATATCTCCTTGGACGATTTGCCGGCCGATATCCGAAACTTTCAGATGTTCGTCGAGGACAATGCCAAATATCTGAGCCGTTTCGTTTTTGAAATCCGCGCGAACCAACACGCCTCCACGCAAGACCGGAGAGGCGCCCGAAACATTCGAGAAGTCTTTGAGGGCATTGATAACGAGCTTGGGCTCCTCGACACCCTCTATGTATTTGAGCCCTTCGCGCTGGCTGATCTGAAAGTCCGAGCCGCCGCCCGCAGTCATTTGCCTCAGGGTGTCTTGGATCTTGTCCTCGACCCGCATCGCTCCGTCAGTCCCCAAAATGGTCTTGATGAAGAAATCCTCAAACCCGCTGGTCGTGGCCTGCGTCAGCACGAAAAGGCCGACACCCAGCACCGTGCATGACAGGCTCATCATCATGGCGCGCTTCTTTGCGGTGAGGAAGCGAAGGGCGATGCGGAGATTGGGAGACATCACTACGTGGGATTTCCGCTGGCGGATTCGGGATTCACTTCACCGCTTCGGTCGAGACCCGATCACCTTCCCGATATTTGTCGATATCCTCGACGATCACCAATTCACCGGTCTGCAGGCCCTTGGTGACTTCGACGATGTTGAGGCTGACGTAGCCGAGCTCCACTCTGCGACGCTTCACCCTGCCGTCCTCGACTACATAGACTCCGTTGCCGAAGACCGCCCGCCGCGGCACGAGGGCTTGCGCGTCCCGCTCGCCGACCACGATGCTCACCTCTCCGGTCAGGCCGGGCACGAGCAGGTCCGAACGTCCCTTAACATTTACGTCGAGATGCACAATGTAGCGCTGCGTCTCGGCTTCTGCGGTCGGCAAAATTTTGACGATCGTGGCGTCGTAAATATCTTCCTCGTGCCCGAGGAAACGGACGATCGCCTTCTGGCCGAGTTTGATTCCTGCAAAATTTTCCTGGCTGATCTTCGCTTCGACCGCGCGGTTGATCGTGATCAGCGTCGCGAGCGCGGTGTTGGCCCCGATCAAAGCGCCGGGATGGACGAAGACAGCCGAAACAACACCGTCGAACTGGGCAGTGATCGTCATCCTCGAAACGGTGAGCCGTTTTACCTTCAGGCTGTTTGTGAAGCCGTCCAGCATGGCTTGGTTCGAGATTTTCTCGTTTTCCACCTGAATCTCGATCGCGTTGTAAGCCCGTCGCTGTTTGGCGATGGCGGACTCGGAAACGCCCCCCAATTTGAACATGCGCTCCATCTGATCGAGCGCCTCGCGGGCCGTCTGGCGCTCCAGTTCGATCAGCGACCCTGCGTCAACGCGCCGCTTGGTGGCGGCTTGTTCGCTCTCGATGTGCTCAATTTCGATCTCCAGATCGGCGGTTTCAATTCGGCAGAGGATGTCGCCCTTTTTCACCGACTTGCCCAGATCCAGATTGAAGTCTCTCTCGATGACGCGCCCGCCAGTCTCACTCAGGAGCGGCTGCTCGTATTCGGCCCGAATTACCACGGTTCCGGGCACCGAATTGACGGCTCGGCCTTTCGTCACCACCGCAACGGTGGCGACCGAGCGCGATTTTAGCGCCACTACCGCGACCGCCCCGCCCACCAACAGGAGAGCGACAATGACTTTGAGACCTAAGTGGGATTTTTTTGTTTTAGTGGACATATCGGGCGGGTAGCTGATTCAGAACAGGATCGTTGCCGACCAAGGAAACCAATTCCACCCATCGACCGAGCAGATCGATGCGGACTGCAACCACGGCGGCGTCTTGGGCATAAAGTTGGGAGGTTGCCGAGGTGACGGCATCCTCTGTCAAACTGCCGCGTTCGAACTCGTCTTTTATCCGGTCGAGATTTGCCAAGACCCCGGCGCGAGCCGTCTCCACCAACTCTAGCGATTGCGCGGCAAATTCGATCGCTTGGGCCGCGGCTTTGACTTGATCCGAGACCTGCGCAGCCAGGTTCTTTTGGACCTGCTCGTAGGTCCGCTTGAGCGCCAAAGCATTCAATTTTGCGCCTCGCGCGGCGAACCCGTCGAACAGAGTCCACGAGCCCGAGATCCCGTAGCTCGTGGAAAAAGCCGAAGCTTGGGAAACCGAAGTCGAGGTGACGTTTTGGCTGTTATATTGGGCGGCGCTCGCGGAGAGGGAAAATTTCGGGTAGAGCCGCGTCCGCGCGATCTTGTAAGTGAGCTCCGAATCCCTGATCCGCAGGGCGTTGATCTGTCCCTGCAACGTGGCTTCCGCTCCGTCGCGTTGCAGGCGAGCGACGAGAGCGGCGGCGGCGGCGGGATCAGCCGACCACTTCGGTGCCTCGAGCGGTATGGATTCCTCGTCGATCAAAGCCACTCCTGCCAACCTCGCCAGTTGCGTCTTCGAACGCGCGTAAATGTCGTCGGTGCGCGCCATCGCGAGCCGGGCGCTGGCGTAACCTGTGCGTGGACCGATCAATTCCGCCGGAGCCATGGCCCCGCTCTTCAGCCGGGCTTCGTCAAGCGCGAGCAGTCGCTCGGTCTGCGATAGGTTATAACGCTGGTTACGCCGGGCGATCTTCTGGAAGATCAGACTCAAATACTGCGATCGAAGCGACGACGCCAAACTGCGATAGGCTTCGGCGTAGTTTTTTTCGGCTATCTTGACGGCGATGTCGGAGAGTTTGACCTGATTGGCGATCGCATACCACGTGAAGATAGGCTGGCTCAAACTCACGCCGTAGTAGGGTCCGCTGGATTTGTCCCGGTTAATCCTCCTGTCCCCCGGTTTGAAGCCACCGGCTGGCTCGGCTATATCAGCTGAAATATTGTTCCACGCGTAGGAGGCGTTGACGGCTACTTGTGGGAGCCGCTGAGAGGTGCTGAAGTAACGAACCGCCTCGTTCTGGGAAATCGAAATTTCGCTGAGGATCATTTGCGGCGACTGCTTCAAAGCCGCCGCGATGAGAATCTTGAGTTCGGGCAGCGAATCTTCGGGCATCGATCCCTCAACCGATACGGGTTGGCCCTGCAATCCAACGCCGGCAAAATGGAAAATCATCGCCAACAACGCTGAGCGGAGTCGAATGGGCAGAGGTGAACAGGAAGACATTTGAAACGATTGAGCGTGAAAAACGAGTGGTCAGACCGAAACATCGTTGGCGCATTGGCAACCAAAAATCCCCGGCCGAGTCCGCCACAGACCCGCGAAAAACGAGGACGTTGCAAATATCTTTTGCGTCCGAATCGGATCTCTAAATCGCGGAAAAATCATCGTTTGCCTACGGTGCGAAGCGCCCGCTTCCCGTTCGCAATTTTGCGCGGCTTGCGCCAACTCGCGCAACTCGACGCCGGGAGCCAGTTGTCATTCACGGTCACTTTGGTCGGCGACGTTCCGCTGCTCACGTAGCTCACGCTCTTCGCTTAAAGCCTCGATCTTCCTTTCCGCGAATGCTCGCGGGTCCGGCCCGCGCGCTCGCACTTTTTGATGCCCGACCTAAACGAAAACGCCGTCTTCCGACCGCTCCGTGTTCGCAGATATGCCCGACCCCCGTATCGAATGCTCTGGCTCACACTCGCCGGCGATGGTCCGGGCAACACCCTCGCCACCAACGGAGTCCCCGGCAGCCTCTTTCCCCTAAGATGACCGGACGCCGTTTTTCGCCCGTGCTTGAACTTGGCTGCTAACCCTTGTTCCGACCGCCGACTTGGGGGCGGCCGGCCGCGCATATCTCCCGTGATTTTCCTTGGTTAACCTGCGCAAGGAGCTACTTAAAACACTCTTCCTTTTCATGATTCTCGTCACCGGTGCCGCCGGATTCATAGGTTTCCACGTTGCCCAAAGGCTACTCCGCGACGGACACGCCGTGCACGGTCTCGACAACGTCAACGCCTACTACGATCCCGTTCTCAAGGAAGACCGGCTCAAAGTGCTCTCGGCTTCCCCGCGCTTCACCTTTCATCGCACCGATCTCGCCGACCAAGCCGCCATCTCCGCTATCTTCGAGGACCACGCCCCCAGCCACGTGGTCCACCTCGCCGCCCAGGCGGGCGTAAGATACTCCGTGGTCAATCCCCGCGCCTACACCGATGCCAACATCACCGGTTTCCTTCACGTCCTCGAGGGCTGCCGGCAGGCAAAGGTGAAGCACCTCGTGTATGCCTCGTCATCCTCGGTTTACGGCCTCAATACCACGATGCCCTTTTCGGTCCGTCAAAACGTGGACCATCCCGTCAGCCTCTACGCCGCCACAAAAAAAGCCAACGAGCTTATGGCTCACACGTATAGCCATCTCTTCGGTATCCCGACGACCGGCCTCCGCTTTTTCACCGTGTATGGGCCTTGGAGCCGGCCCGATATGGCCCTCTTCCTCTTCACCAAAGCCATTCTCGAAGGAAAACCCATCGACGTTTACAACGAGGGAAAGATGGGGCGCGACTTCACTTACGTGGACGACATCGTCGAGGGCCTCGTCCGCATCCTCGAGAAACCCGCCGCGCCCAACCCCGCTTGGAGCGCCGCCGAGCCCGACTCCGCCACCAGCTGCGCCCCCTATCGTCTCTATAACATCGGCAATCGCTCTTCCGTCGAGCTCACCCGCTTCATTGAAATCATCGAAGAATGCCTCGGCAAGAAGGCCATCAAGAACCTCCTCCCGCTCCAAGCCGGCGACATCCCCGTCTCCTTCGCCGACGTCTCCGACCTCACCCGCGACACCGGCTTCGCCCCTGCCACCCCCATAGAAGTCGGCGTCCGTCGCTTCATCGCCTGGTATCGCGACTACTACCGGGTCTGAACCACGCCGATGGAACCCCTGCCCGCCTTGTCTACGCGTCATCTGGACCAACTGCGTGCTTTTTATCGGGCCACGCCGCCACGCAGGAACTGGACCTCAGCCGGCTACCGCCGACTCCTCGCGCACTACTACAACCTTCTGCTCCCCCCCGCCGCCCGCGTGCTTGAGATCGGATGCGGCTCCGGCGAACTCTTAAGCCGGCTGCGGGCTGGCAGCAAAACCGGTATCGATCTTTCGGAGAGCCGGATTGCCGCGGCCCGCATCCTCCTTCCCGAGGCCGAGTTTCATGTGCAGGCAGGCGAGGACCTCGCCGTCGCCGGCCCCTTCGATTGCATCGTCATTTCCGACACCCTGAACTTTGCGGCCGATGTGCAACGGCTCCTCCAAAAACTGCACGCCGTCTCCCACCCCGGCACCCGCCTTCTGCTCAATTTCCACTCCTCGCTTTGGCGTCCGCTGTTCGCCGTCGCGACCGCCCTTGGCCTCAAAGCCCCGGAACCCCAAGCCAGCTGGTTAGCCACGTCCGATGTCCATAATCTCCTCGATCTGGCGGACTGGCAGCCCGTGCAGACCCAACGCCGTATCCTCGTTCCCTTTTCTTGTGCCGGGCTTGAGCACCTCGCCAACCGCGTCATCGCCCCGCTGCCCATCATCAATCACCTCTGCCTCACCGTATTCTGCGTTGCCCGATCCCGGACGGCGATTTCGGCGGCCCCCCGCACCGTCTCTGTCATCATTCCCGCCCGCAACGAATCCGGGAATATCGCCGCCGCCGTCGCCCGCACCCCGCAGATGGGCGCCGGCACCGAACTCATCTTCGTCGAGGGCCACTCCCGCGATGATACCTGGGCGAAAATTCAGGAGGTCGCCGCCGCCCACCCGCATTTGAAGATAAAAATCATGCAACAGACCGGCCGCGGCAAAGGCGACGCGGTCCGCCTCGGCTTCGCCGCCGCCACCGGCGAAATCCTCATGATTCTCGACGCCGACCTCACCATGCCCCCTGAGGAGCTGCCCAAATTTTATGAAGTTCTCGCCACGGGCCGTGCCGAGTTCGCCAACGGCGTCCGCCTCGTTTATCCCATGGATGAAAAGGCCATGCAGTTCCTCAACCTCTGCGCCAACAAAACCTTCGGCATCATCTTTACCTGGCTCCTCGGCCAACCCGTGAAAGACACCCTCTGCGGCACCAAGGTGCTCTCTCGCGCCCACTACGAAGCCATCGCCGCCAACCGCGCCTATTTCGGCGACTTCGATCCCTTCGGCGACTTCGACCTCCTCTTCGGCGCGGCCAAGCTGAATCTCAAGATCGCCGACGTCCCCATCCGCTACCGCGAGCGCACCTATGGGACGACAAATATCCACCGCTGGAGCCATGGCTGGCTGTTGCTGAGAATGGTCGTCTTTGCGGCGAGAAAGTTGAAATTCATATGATTTCAGTCGGCTTGATGAATCGATTGCTGAACCGGGTTGTTTGGTGGCTGCGGGAGTGATGCTAACAAACCAACCGAGACGAGGTCGGCGGGCGTCCGCGCAAGGTGGCGAGGACGGGCGTAATCTCGACGACCGCATTGAGTCCGGGCCCCGGGGGCCCGGCAAGAGATTGCAACTTTTTGACTTGCGCGTTGGGCAGCCGAAAAAGAGTCCTGAAGGACTTTAATACATGAAAAAGATCCTCGTCACCGGTGGAGCTGGCTACAAAGGCTGCGTCCTCGTCCCCAAATTGCTCAACGCCGGCTACGACGTTGTGGTTTATGATCTGATGCTTTTCGGATCGGACGGCCTGCCCAAGCACCCGAAACTCGAGGTCCTCAAGGCCGATATCCGCGACATTCCGGCATTCTCCAAAGCCTGCGCGGGCGTCGACACCGTCATCCACATGGCCTGCATATCAAACGACCCGAGCTTCGAGCTCGATGAGTCGCTCAGCCGCACGATCAACTACGACTGCTTCGAACCCATGGTCATCGCCGCCAAATCGGCAGGCGTGAAGCGCTTCGTCTACGTTTCCAGCAGTTCCGTATACGGCGTCAGCGAGGCTCCCGATGTCACTGAGGACCATCCGCTGGTCCCTCTCACGCTTTATAACAAATACAAAGGCATGTGCGAGCCGTTGCTGTTTAAGCACCAGTCTCCTGAGTTCGTATGCGTCACGCTGCGCCCCGCCACCGTCTGCGGCTACTCACCGCGCATGCGCTTCGACCTCACGATCAACATCCTCACCAACCACGCCTACAACAAGGGCGTGATCACCGTCTTCGGCGGCGCCCAAAAGCGCCCCAACATCCACGTCGACGATGTCACCGAGCTCTACGTCAACATGATCGAATATCCCGCGGCGAAGGTTGCCGGCGAGATCTTCAACGTCGGCTACGAGAATTTCACCGTCTCGCAGCTCGCCGAGTTCGTGAAGACCACCGTCGAGAAGGAATTCCCGGCCAAGGCACCGATCACTATCACAACCACGCCCTCGAACGACAACCGCTCTTACCACGTTTCTTCCCGCAAGATCTTCGAGAAGCTCGGCTGGAAGCCCAAGCGCAACATCGAGGACGCCGTGCACGACCTGTGCGCCGCTTTCAAGGACGGTCGCTTCGGCAAGGACACCATGTCCAACGAGTCCTTTGTGAACGTTAAGGTCGTCAAGGGGCTCGGCCTCAAATGAGCCGGAAGCGTCTGGCCATCGTCACCGGCGGCGCCGGTTTCATCGGCGGCCACATGGTCGACCTTCTCGTTGCCGAAGGTTTCCGCGTGCGCGTCATCGACAATCTCGTCGGCGGCCGCTTGCAGAACCTGGAGCACCACAAGGACAACGCCGACGTCTCCGTCGACACGCGCGACATCCGCATGCTCGCGCCGGATGATGCTTTCTGGGCCGGCGCCGACTACGTGTTCCACTTCGCCGGTATCGGCGACATCGTGCCCTCCATCGACCGCCCGATCGACTACATGTCGGCCAACGTCATGGGCACCGTCCACGCGCTTGAGGGTGCCCGTTTCGCCAAGGTGAAGAAGTTCGTCTACGCCGCTTCGTCGTCCTGCTACGGCATGACGGAGGAGCTGCCGACCACCGAGTCCGCCAAGATCCGTCCCGAGTATCCCTACGCGCTCAGCAAATATCAGGGCGAGCAGGCCGTGCTGCATTGGGGCGATATCTACAAGCTTCCGGCCAACGTCATCCGCATCTTCAACGCCTACGGCACGCGCTCGAAAACCTCCGGCGCCTACGGCGCGGTCTTCGGTGTGTTCCTCGCGCAGAAGCTCGCCCACAAACCTTTCACCGTCGTCGGCGACGGCACGCAGCGCCGCGATTTTCTCTTTGTCACCGACGTTGCCCGCGCCTTCTACCTCGCGGCCACGACCGACAAGGTTAACGAGATCTACAACCTCGGGGCCGGCAACCCGCAGACGGTCAACCGTCTCGTCGAGCTCCTCGGCGGCGGCGAAGTCATCCGCCTGCCCAAGCGCCCCGGCGAGCCCGAATGCACCTGGGCCGACATCTCCAAGATCGCCCGCGAACTCGGCTGGAAACAGCAGGTGTCCATCGAGGCCGGTGTCGCGCAGATGCTCGCGCAGATCGACTACTGGCGCAACGCCCCTGTCTGGGATCCCGCTTCCATCGAGAAAGCCACCAAGAACTGGTTCGATTTCCTAGAAACCAAGGACAAGCCATGACCGGACTCACCCCCGCCGAACGCGCCACCTACGACCGCAAGATCAAGACGCGCGAGCAACTCCGGGCCATCCTCGGGCCCTTCCCGCGCGCGAAGAAGGTCATCATGTGCCACGGCACGTTCGACCTCGTCCACCCCGGACACATCCGCCACCTGATCTACGCCAAGAGCAAGGCCGACATCCTCGTGACCTCGCTCACGTCGGACCAGCACATCGCCAAGGCCAACTTCCGGCCCTTCGTGCCGCAACTCCTCCGCGCCATGAACCTCGCGGCGCTTGAGATCGTGGACTACGTCGTCATCGACGACAACCCGACCCCGATCGAGAACCTAAAGCTTATCCAGCCGGATTACTTCGCCAAGGGCTACGAATACAACAAGGGCGGCGGCATGCACCCCAAGACCAGGGAAGAGCACGACGCACTCGCCTCCTACGGCGGTGAGATTCTCTTCACCCCCGGCGACATCGTTTATTCCTCCTCTCACATCATCGAGAACGAGCCGCCGAATCTCGCCGCCGACAAGCTCCACATGCTGATGGCGGCGGAAAACGTGACCTTCGCCGATCTCCATAAGGCGATCGACTCTTTCCACGGGGTGAAGGTCCATGTCGTCGGAGATACCATCGTCGACTCCTACACCTACTGCACGCTGATCGGCGGCAACACCAAGACCCCCACTTTCTCCCTCAAATTTGAAGAGCAGATCGACTTCGTCGGCGGTGCCGGTGTCGTCGCCAAACACATGAAGATGGCCGGTGCGGACGTGAAATTCACGACCGTCCTCGGCGACGACGCGCTCAAGGATTTTGTCGTCAAGGATCTTTCAAGCTATGGCGTGCGCTGCGACGCCTTCATCGACCGCACACGCCCCACGACGCAAAAGAACCTCTTCACGACCGGCGGCTACCGCATGCTCAAGGTCGACAAGCTCGATAACCGCCCGATCTCCGAGCGCGTCGTCGAACACTTCACCGACTCGATCAAGGCCGGCGGTTCCGACGCGATCATCTTCAGCGATTTCCGCCACGGTATCTTTACGCCCCAGACGATTCCGGTGCTCACCGCCGCCATGCCTGTCGGCCCCCTCCGCATCGCCGACAGCCAGGTCGCCAGCCGCTGGGGCAACATCCTTGAGTTCCAAGGCTTCGATCTCATCACGCCTAACGAGCGCGAGGCCCGCTTCGCCCTCGGCGACCAAGACTCCACCATACGCCCGCTCGCCCTCGAGCTCTACAAGCGCGCCAACTGCAAATACCTCATTCTGAAAATGGGCGAGCGCGGCCTTATCACTTACCGCGCCCCGGATCCGGAAGTCCGCTCCTTCTTCACCGTTGATCCGTTCACCGACAAGGTCGTCGATGCGGTCGGCGCCGGAGACGCGCTGCTGTCCTACGCCACCCTTTCGTTGCGCGCGACCGGCAATCCCGTCATCGCGTCCATCCTCGGCACCATCGCGGCCTGCCTCGCGTGCGAACGCGATGGCAACACCCCGATCGATCCGGCCGACGTTCGCAAGCGCCTCCATCACGTCGAAAAGCTGGTCCGCTACGAATGAGAGTCATCGTCGTAGGCTTGGGCATCCAAGGCCGCAAGCGCCTTGCGGTGGCCGGGCCCGAAGCCGTGGCCACGGTCGATCCCTTTGCGCCCAACGCCACGTTCAAACGCGTCGAAGACGTCCCGCTTGATTCCTACGACGCAGCGCTCGTCTGCACGCCGGACCAGGCCAAGCTCCCGATCCTCGAGCACCTGCTGAAAAACGGAAAACACCTGCTCGTCGAGAAACCCGTCATCGCCCCGACCGGCGAACCGCTGCGGAAGCTGAAAGCCCTCGCCGAAAAACACCGCACCGTCTGCTACACCGCCTACAACCATCGCTTCGAGCCGCACATGGTGCGCCTCAAGCAGGTGATCGACTCCGGGGAGCTCGGCCAAGTTTACCTCGCCAAGTTTCTCTACGGCAACGGCACGGCTCGCGATGTCCGCAACTCCGACTGGCGCGATCGGGACATGGGCGTCTTCCCCGACCTCGGCTCACACCTGCTCGACTGGACGCTCTTTTTGTTCGGCACGCCGACCGCGGCACCGGTCGTCTCGGCGGCCAACCGTTTCGAAAACCGCGCCTACGACCACTTTCGCTTCGGCTTCGCCGGTAAGCCTTCGCTCGATTTCGAGATGACGCTGCTTTCGTGGCGAAACACGTTCCGCTGCGATGTCTTCGCGGAAAAAGGCAGCGCGCACATCGACTGTCTCTGCAAGTGGGGCCCGAGCCTCTTCACGTTACGGAAACGTATCCTGCCGAGCGGCCGCCCTACCGAAGAGATCGAGCGCCTCGAATGTCCCGATCCCACGTGGGTCGCGGAATACGCTCATTTCAAGAAACTCTGCGCGCAGCCGGCGCACAATCTCGACAACGACATCTGGATCAATGACGTCTTCAACCGGGTGCGCACCGATCTCACCCTGCCCGCACCCCGCGCCTGACGCCATGCTTCAACACACCCACCTCGCCCCCCAGCGTCCCGCCCGCGCCGTCGTGCTCGGTGCCGGCGGCTTCATCGGCGGTGCCATCCTCCGTCGGCTCCAGCGCGAGTCTATCCCGACGCTTGCGCTGGGCCGCCCGGCTTTCGACATGTTGGCCCCCGGGGCCGCCGACCAACTCGCCGCCGCGCTGCAACCGACCGACACGCTGATTTTCGTGTCGGCCAAAGC
>Ga0105049_10004701_pt1 | contig 16016 bp, 16 predicted proteins | sample MAT06_FD_78087 | JGI IMG/M metagenome (GOLD analysis project Ga0105049, IMG submission 78087) | Freshwater microbial communities from Lake Fryxell liftoff mats and glacier meltwater in Antarctica - MAT-06 | ecosystem: Environmental > Aquatic > Freshwater > Ice > Liftoff microbial mat | place... | reverse complement strand
GCAGCGCGGGACTGGTGTGATGTTGGTGCAGGGTCGGCAGTCGTCCGGCGACATGGCTGGTGGCCAGGATGCCGCCGACCGTGCGGGTCGCACGACGCAGTCGCCACCAGTGCAGTGTGCTCAAGCGATCAAGCCCATCGAGGCACAGCAGCGTCCGTCCATCCGCACCGTCGCACAGTGCACGTAGGTCCGGCCAGCTGATCATCCGGTCATCGCCCAGGATCACGGTGCGTACCTTCCAGCCATCAGCGCGCAGGCGGGTTTCGATTTCCTCGCGCAGCGTGGTCTTGCCGCTGCCATGTGGGCCGACCAGCACACCACGCCAGTGCTGCGCGGCGAATCGTGCCAGCAACCGCTGCCAGCTGTTCTCGTCCAGACGGTAGCGCAGCGCTTCAATGCGCTGCATGCGGAAGGGATTGTCACGCGCCGGCAACATGCCTCATTCCACGTGGCCGAGCATGATTTCACGCGCTCCGGGTGCGATCACCAGATCGACCTTCGTCACCGGTTGGTTATCCCCAGTCACCAGTTCAAGCGCCCAGCGGATGGAGACCAGCCGTCCTGAACACGATGGCGGATGTGCTGGTGCCCGCAGGCTGAAGGAGCCGCCGCCCTGGGCATGCTGATGCGTGAACCGCGTGTGTGCGGCCACGCCGACGTCCTGCGTGCCTTTGCCTTCGGTGTACCAGAACAAGCGTAACTCTACCCAGGGCGGAGCCTGGTCGAGCGACCATCGGAGCTGTCCGTTGATCTCCTCTCCGGGAGTGAAGGCGGTACGTCCCTCGGCGAGGAGAATCTCCAGACTCATGGCGTGCTCCGCATCGGTAGAACGGTGATATTGTAGTCATCGCTGATATCCGGCCACCGGGGAATGGAGCCGCGCACGATGAGGAACCACTGCAGTTTATTGCGACTGGCAATGAACGTCGAAACGGTGTCGATTGGCAGAACCAACTTGGCCCGACCACTCAGAATCGCCGCAGCATCATCAAGCTTCGCCAGGGACAGGCGGGCGAACACATGGGTGTCGGTGGTGGTGTCGGTGCCGCGGGTGTAGGTCGCAGATTCGCGGCCTTCCAGGGCAATGGTGAGGGTGGTGACACGTGCAGGATTGCCGGAGCATTCCCATTCCAGTTCCAGCGTATCACCTGGGCGGAAGCCCAGGCGATTCACTGTCAGGCGCAGCCGTGGATTGGTCAGGGCGAGCAGTTGATGGAGCGCCGCGCCGATCAACCCCAGACCCACGAGGGCGAAGAGCGAGAGGAACAGCAGTGGGAACCACGCCCCCCAGTCACCACGGCCGATCTCCGGAATGATGGCGAAGAGCAAGATGCCCCAGATGAAGCCATTCCATAACAGCGCGAAGAAGCCGATGACCACGACCTTGACGAACCGTCCTTGGGACGGCTTTAATTCGCAGGGGCCAGTGGTGTCACCGACGAGTTCGGGAAGGGCAGATGAGGTGGTCGCATCAGCGGACAACGATTCCCTGCCGGCACGATCACGGCGTCCGCGAATGGCGCTGATCACCCCACCAACAACCAAGGCGAAGCCGACGAGTGGAAAGATCAAGGTGAACAAGCCTAACCACAGATCATCGGGCAGGCCGGCTTTCAACACCGCTTCGCTGGGAACCAGCGGATTGACGCGGCAGGTGGTGGTGGTTCTCGGTGCGAGCTGCTCGACGGCGGCCTGTTTGTCGTCAGCACCTGAGGTGTAGATGCCGTCCAGAAAGTCGTAGCGCTCGGACTCAAAGCGCGGTGCCGTCGAGTCGCTTTCCAGATCACCGGCCCGGTAGTGATAGGCGAATTTCACTTCGACGCGGTAGGTGGTCCCGTCGCTGTCACTGCTGTGACCGACCCGGCTTTCGAGGATGGTACAGGGAACCTCGACCCAGGTGTTCGCGTCAAGCGCGCGCCACAACGGCAAAAAGAAGAACAGCACAGCAAAAATGCTGCCGAAGCCGCCGAAGGCCATGCCAAACAGGATCAGGCAGCCGGCGCCACCAGATTTGGTCGAGGACGTTGCCCGATCAGACAGGGCGTTGGCACGTGGGCGAAAGGACAGGCCCATGGCTTGGTGTTCCTGCAAGGATCAGAGCGGGTGTTCAGAAGCGGGCGGTCATTCCGACTTGCACGACCATGCGGCTGTAGTTGCCCTGCAGATCGCTGTCGCTGTATTCGTAGCCACCGTCAATGTCGGCGGCCAAGCCTGGGCGCAGAACGTGGCTGGCACCCAGCACACCACGGATGGTCCAGGTCTCATCCTTGGGCTGGCCGGAGACACTTTCGAGATCACGCAGATTGAAACCTTCGGCGTATGCCTGCACCGACCAGGTCGGGCTGAGTGGGCGTTTCCATCCGAGATTGGCTCGTGAGCCAAGCGCCGGATTGCCGCCGATGCTATCTTCAACGCCGCCGGAAAGCGTCAGCGACCACGTGCTCTCATTGGCGGTAATGGTGCTGCCGTTAACCAACCAAGTCGGGCTGAGCACGTCTTCCGCGGCGGCGGTGTCGGTGCTTTCGTAGCGACGGTATTCGACGCCGGCCTCTATCGACAGGCCGACGGTCTCACTGACCTGACGGTTCCAGCCGATCAAGGCGTGGGTGCCGGTGCTGTCCGGATTGTTGGCGCTGGCGTGATCGTACTGTCGCAGATCGGCGATCGTCCGCAGGCTCAGTTCATCACCCGATTCCAGACGCAGGCCGTAACCGGCGGTCACCGAGTAGGTGTTGGTATCGCGATCATCCTCGCCGAATTCCCGCGAGGCGTCCTGGTAGTCACTGCGATCGAACAGCACCCCAGCCGACAGACGATGGACGCGACCGGTGTAGTCTCCGGTCAGCGAGGCGTTCCAGGTGTCGACCAACAGTCGTTCGCCAGTCTGTTCATCCGGTTCGTCGCTGCGGCCATAGGCGACCCGTGCGCCGAGACTACCGTCGGGCGTTATCCGACGAGCGCCGAGATTGAATGCACCCTGATTGCGCCAACGCTGCTCTGACCGATCGGTCACCACCATCCGCGCCTCACCATCGGCCGTGAGCGTGGTCACCTCGCTCCAAGCGAAACTCAGTTCACAACCGACCAAGCCGATGGCGGCAAGTTCATCTTCGGGATCTTCCTGCACCGCATCGACGTTGCTGTCGTACCGCGCACCGAGTCCCACCCGCGGGTGCAGTTCCAGGCGGTCGTGGAGGAAGACTAGGTCGGCAAGGCTGTCCTCCGCGGCGCCGAGCGCGATGGCGGGTAGGAACAACCACAGGGCATGGTGACGCATGGTGGGACACACTAGGCAGGCAGCCGGGTTGGCAATTGCTGCGCTTCCCGCGATGTGCCATCAGTCGGCCAGCGGACGCACGTCACGGCACGCCCACGTGGTCCGTGGCAGAGCGCAGCGTGGCCCCCAGCGAGCCTGGGCAGGTCGCGCAGGAGGAGATCACGCAAAGCGGGAAGACGGGTGAAATCACCTCGCAGCCGCACGGGATCCTCGGCAACCACCACATGTTCCATGCCACCCGGCAGCCCAAGGCCGAGCGCCTTGAGCGCGGCTTCTTTGCGCGTCCAGGCGGTCAGGAATGCCGACCGACGCTGGATGGACGGCAGGGCGCGGAAGATCGCGAGTTCGGCGGAGTCGAACACCCGTGTGGCGAGTTGGTCGACCTCGCGCAGCCGCTCACCGATTTCGAGATCAACGCCGATCACGCCATCTGCCGTCAGGGCCACCAACGCCCAGGCGCCGCTGTGGCTGAGGTTAAAGGCGAGGGTGCCATGACGCAGGAACGGTTTGCCGTGCGGATCAGTCGCAAGGTCCATGCTGCCCGGCGCGACGCCCAGGCGCCAACCCAGGATGCGTCTGAGCGCACTGTGCGCGGCCAGGTGGCGGCGCGTCAGTTCCATGCCGCGCAGGCGTGCGACGCGGGCGCGTTCGCGCTCATCGAGCAGATCCGCGTCACCAGCGGTGTGGTCGAGGTCGACCGCAACCACCAGCACCCCGTCCATATCCGGCGGACGACCGGTATCCAGCGGCGGCCACCCGCGCTCGGCATCTGCGTCTCGCACCAGCATGCGGCGAGCCTGGACCAGCGGCGGTACGCCGCAATCCGCGACTGTTGCACCTCGGGTCATGTCCGCCAAGGTGCCATCTGCCCCACCGTCAGATCGGAAGCCCTCTATGCGTAGCTCACTCAAAACCCGCGTCCTAGTTACCGGCGGTGCCGGTTTCATTGGCTCGCACCTGTGCGAACGCCTGCTGGAACGCGGCTGCGACGTGGTGTGCGCCGACAATTTCTACACCGGCACCAAAGAGAACATCGCACATCTGCTCGGCAACCCGCACTTCGAGGTCATGCGCCACGATGTGTGTTTCCCGCTCTACATCGAAGTCGACTGGATCTTCAACCTCGCCTGCCCGGCCTCGCCGGTACACTACCAGTTCGATCCGGTGCAGACCACCAAGACCAGTGTGCATGGTGCGATCAACATGCTCGGTCTCGCCAAACGGGTGAAGGCCCGCATCCTGCAGGCTTCCACCAGCGAAGTGTATGGCGACCCAGTCGAACATCCGCAGCGCGAGAGCTACTGGGGCAACGTCAATCCGATCGGCATCCGTTCGTGTTACGACGAGGGCAAACGCTGCGCCGAGACTCTGTTTTTTGACTACCACCGTCAGCATCAAGTCGACATCAAGGTGGTGCGTATCTTCAACACCTACGGCCCGCGTATGCATCCCAACGATGGGCGCGTGGTATCGAACTTTATCATGCAGGCGCTGAAGGGTGAGGACATCACCATCTATGGTGATGGCCAGCAAACCCGCTCATTCTGCTACGTCGACGATCTGGTCGACGGATTCCTCAAGATGATGGATACCGAGGCTGGGTTCACCGGTCCGGTCAATCTGGGCAACCCTGGCGAGTTCACCATCCGCCAACTGGCCGAGGAAGTCCTGCGTCAAGTTGGCGGCAAATCGAAACTCGTGACCAAGCCGCTGCCGTCGGATGATCCTAAGCAACGCAAACCGGACATCACGCTGGCCAAGCAGAAGCTGGGTTGGGAACCGGGCATCAACCTGGCGGATGGTTTGACCAAGGCGATTCCCTACTTCCGGCGTTTTGCCAACTAACCCTGCGCGTGCCGTCGGTGATGAGGAAGACGTTTGCGCGTGAGACCCCAAGGTGGTGCCGTTGAGCGCGCTCAGCCACCACGAGCGTGGGATGGGAGCTGGGTTGCCCCTGAGGCCGTTGACGCTCGCGCCATTGCCGACGCAGCCGCGTATCTCATTCGTCGTGACCTGTTACAACTACGGACGGTTTCTCGACGAGTGTCTGGAATCATGCCTGAACCAGACCTTGCCGGTGCACGAAGTGGTAGCCGTCGATGACGGTTCCACCGACGACACGGCTGAACGGCTGGCGCTATGGCAGCAGCGCGATCACCGCATCGTGGTGGTGAAGCAGGCGAATGCCGGCATTAGTGCAGCGACCCAGGTGGGGCTGACACGATGTACGGGCGAAGTCATCCTGCTCCTTGATGCCGATGATCGCTGTCATCCGCAGCGGGTGGCTCAGGTGATCGAAGCCATGCGCACGCCGTTGGTCGCCGGTCTGCCGGGTTGGATCCACCACCGCCTGCAGAAATTCTCCCAGGTGCACGCTGACCTCGGGTTCACTCCAACGTATCTGGGTGACGCGCCCAGGGGTTTTTTCGGCGACGTGGTGGCCATGACCGCCGCTTCGTCGGTGAGCACCCCAACTTCAGGACTGGCCTTCCGTCGTGAACTCCTACAGCGCCTCCTGCCCCTCGATATCCATCGCGACACCGCCCAAGACATTCAGTTCTGGCATCTGTTGCCGCTGTCTGCCATCGGCGCCTGGATCGAACAGCCGCTCAGTGATTACCGGGTTCACAGCAGATCCGACTCGGGTGGTGCGGGTGCTGACCAGTTAACCACACCGCTGAAGATCAAACGTCAGCGCATCCGCTGTGAACGGTGTCACGCCCAAATCACCAGTTGGATGCACACCCATGCTCCTGCAGCACTCGCAGGATATCCGCCACTGGAAACGTCACTGGAATACCTGGGGCTCAGCTTCCTTGACACGTGGTATGGCGATGGCGCCTATGACCGTACTCGTCTCCAGCAGGTGCTGAACCATCCGTATTTCGCTGCCCAACATTGGCAGCAGCGCTGGTTCTGGCAGGCCGCCAGGTTCCTGCCGCTACCGTGTTTTCGTTTCTTTTCACAGCAAGTCTTCGGCTCTGGTTTGTTCAAGCGCCTGATCCGCCGCCTGCTCGGGCGGCGGTGATCAGCGGACGTCCAGACGCAGGAACAGGTGTAAGCCGCGATGGTCACTGCCGGGTAAAGTGACCGGAGTGGCCGGCGACAGGCGGACCCCGCGTCCGAACATCTGATCCAGATCTGTCCCGCAGGGCCCGAGCCACGCTGGCCAGGTGGCTGGCCGCAGGCCCGGTGGCGGAAGTAACCCGACCTCACGCAAGACCGCTATCGCTGGTGATGCCAAGGTGCAGTTGTGATCTCCCAGTAGCAGGACCGGACCGGCTCGTTCAGCGATCAGGTCGGCCAGTCGTTGCAGTTGCGCATCGCGCCGACTGGCACTACTCGGTTTCTTCGGCGACCACAAATGAACCACCAGCACGCGCAAAGTACCTTCCGGCAGTGCCACATCAGCGTCGATGAGCGCAAACCCATCAAGATCATGCACCGTGCTGTGGATGATCGGATGACGCGATAGCAACGCGCTGGCCAGAAGTTCGCGTCCAGGCGTCCACACCCGGTAAGGCCATCGTGTCGCGAAGCGTGCTTCATCGTCGGCCAACACCTCCTGAACCCCGACCAAATCAGCATCCTTGGCGAGCACGCTGGCCAACACCTCGCTGCGTCGACGATTAAAATCATAGAGGTTGGCGGACAGCACCGAGATACCGTGGTCGGTGCTCGGTGCTCGTGTATGGAACGTCGTTAATACCCACGGCCACGCACCGGCCAGCGCGGCGATCGCCAGCAGCAGCATGCGTCGCCGGAGTGGCCAACAGAGTGGCAGGGCGAGCAGCAGCAGCACGGCGGCGAGGTGCGACCAGTGCCGGCACAATCCACCCAGCCAGGTCGAGCCGGCGAACAGCGAGACTATGGCGATAGCGGCCACCGGAAGGGCTGCGGCGAACACGTACCGTTGACGCGGATGGCATTGAGCGGGCGTGAGCACGGCATCACGGGAGTCGGGTGATCCGTGTGGCGGCGAAGCATCACCCACGGGTGGTCAGTGGACTTGGCGCAGGTGATCAAGGCCCTGGGCGAGGAACCAGCGGTAGGTCGATGCCAAGCCATCAGCCAAACTGATCTTCGCGCTCCAGCCCAAGGACTTCAGGCGTGAGACGTCCTGCAGTTTGCGCGGCGTGCCATCGGGTTTGCTGCGGTCCCAGTTGATCTCACCGCAGTGACCGACGGTGTGTTGCACCAGCGTCGCCAGTTCGGCAATGGCGAGGTCCTCACCGCAGCCGATGTTGATCAGGTCGCCAGGAACCATGCCGGCTTTGACGTTCTTCAGCACGAACAGGCAGGCGTCGGCGAGGTCGTCGACGTGGAGGAATTCACGTTTGGGCGTACCACTGCCCCACAGCGTCACCGGTGCATCGCCAGCAAGCTTGGCTTCGTGGAACTTGCGCATCATCGCTGGCAGTACGTGCGAACTGGTAAGATCGAAGTTGTCCCCGGGGCCGTAAAGATTGGTCGGCATGCCGCTGATGAAATTGGTTCCGTACTGGCGGTTGCAGTTCTCCACCAGTTTGAGCCCGGCAATCTTAGCGATGGCGTAGGGTTCGTTGGTCTGCTCCAACGCGCCGGTCAGCAGGCAGTCCTCCGGCATCGGTTGTGGTGCGAGTTTGGGATAGATGCAGCTCGATCCCAGGAAGAGCAGCTTCTTCACCGCGTTCAGGCGTGCGGCCTCGATGACGTTGGCCGCCATCAGCAGGTTCTGCTGGATGAAGTCGTAGCGCCAGGTGTTGTTGGCGACGATGCCACCGACCTTGGCCGCGGCGAACAACACGTAGGCAGGTTTCTCCGCAGCAAAAAAAGCTTCGACCGCGGCCTGACGACAAAGGTCGAGTTCGGTGCGCGAGCGCAAAACCAGATTCGTGAGCCCACGCGCATGCAAGGCGCGGACCAAGCCGGAACCGACCAATCCGTTATGGCCGGCGACGTAAATCTTGTCAGAGGGGTTCATCGCAGCTGCTCAGTCGTGACGGGTGTTGACCGCAAAACCATGATCGCGTGCTAGCGCATCACGTTGGGCTTCGATCAGATCGGAGGCGACCATCTCCTTGGCCAACTGCTGCACCGTGATGAGGGGTTTCCAACCGAGCTTTTTGTGCGCCTTGGTCGGATCGCCAAGCAGGGTTTCGACCTCAGTCGGACGGAAGTAGCGCGGGTCAACGGCAACGATGGTCTTGCCAGTTTTGGGATTGATGCCTTTCAGCTTTTCGCCCTTGCCACTCCAGCGGATCGGCAGCTTGGCAGCTTCGCAGGCGAGTTCGACAAAGGCCTTGACCGAGATCTGCTTGCCGGTGGCAATGACGTAGTCTTCGGCCTGCTTTTGTTGCAGCATCAGCCACTGCATCTCGACGTAGTCCTTGGCATGGCCCCAGTCGCGCAGCGCGTCCATATTGCCGAGGTACAGGCATTCTTCGAGCCCCAGCGCAATACGTGCGATGGCGCGGGTGATCTTGCGCGTGACGAAAGTTTCGCCACGGCGCGGTGATTCGTGGTTGAAGAGGATGCCGTTGCAGGCGTACATGCCGTAGGCCTCGCGGTAGTTCACCGTGATCCAGTAGGCATAGAGCTTGGCGCAGGCGTAAGGCGACCGCGGATAAAACGGCGTGGTCTCGCGCTGCGGGATCTCCTGCACCAAGCCGTACAGTTCGCTGGTGGAGGCTTGATAGAAACGCGTCTTCTTGGTCAGCCCCAGGATGCGGATGGCTTCGAGCAGGCGCAGCGTGCCGATGCCGTCGACATCGGCAGTGAATTCCGGTTGGGCGAACGACACGGCCACGTGGCTCATGGCACCCAGATTGTAGATCTCGTCGGGCTGGACCTCCTGCACGATGCGCACGATGTTACCGGAGTCGGCGAGGTCGCCGTAGTGCAGGTGCAGGCGACGTCCTTTTTCGTGCGGGTCCTGGTACAGGTGGTCGATGCGGTCGGTGTTGAACGACGACGCGCGGCGTTTGATGCCGTGGACCTCGTAGCCTTTCTCCAACAGCAGTTCAGCGAGGTAGGAACCATCCTGACCGGTGATGCCGGTGATCAGCGCCTTCTTGGTGGTCGTGGTCTTCGTGCGGGACTTGGCCATACGTGATCCTGTCTGGTGAGCGGGCGACACCCTAGATGCGACGGGAATATGGGCAAGGTGGTGCGCGATGCTGTGCACACTTCGTGCCGGTTTAGGATCGGATGAAGATGGCGCTGGCATATCCGACCTGCACCAGACACAGCCCGCGTGCTGGTGCCTGTTGCCGCCCGGCGGGCGACTCGTGTCCATCGAGCGCGGCGGTAAGGTCCGCGCGGCTGCAGGTATCATTGGCCACGGCCACCATCGCGCCGACCAGGCTGCGCACGAGGCGGTAGGTGAAACCGCCGCCGGTGACTTCGCAGTACAGACGCGGTCCGCCGATGGTCCACGCCACCCGCTCGATGCGCCGCACCAGATCACCATCAAGATGCCGGGTCTCGCCGCGCCGGCTAAACCCCGACCAGTCGCGTTCGCCGGCGATGCCCTGTGCGGCTTCGCTCAACCGCTGTGGATCAAGACGGAACGGTGGGCGCCAGGAAAAACGCGCCAGGAAGGGATCCGCCACGTCACCGTGATCGATGGTGTAGCGGTAGGTCTTGCCGCTGGCCGCGTGGCAGGCGTCCCACTCATCCGCTACGGCGGAAATTGCGCGGCAGGCGACATCGCCTGGAAGGTGGGTGGCGAGTGCGCGACGCAGTTCATCGGCATCCCAGGTCCGCGCGGTGGTGACGTGGGCGACCTGGCCTTCGGCATGGACGCCAGCATCAGTGCGGCTGGCTCCGACCACCTGGGCGTGCGGTTCACCAATGCGCGCGAAGGCCTCGTCGAACACGCCGGCCACTGTGCGCGTGCCCGGCTGCCGCCACCAACCGGCGAAGTCGGTGCCGTCATAGGCGATGAGCAAGGCGAAGCGCATCCGCGACAGCATGGCGCCCACGCCGGACTGGCCAACCCTTGCGCCTAGGTGACCTGCGATTGGCGCATACGCTCCTCACCCGTGGACCAGGGCACCTCGCAGCTCGCACCTCGCACCTCGCACCATCCCGTGCTCTATATCGCAGGCGACGTCCATCTTGACGGCGGTGCCAATGCCTTCCCGGCGTTCCTCGATCAGCTCGCGAGCCGTCCGCCGGCTCGTCTGATCATCCTTGGCGATCTGTTCGAATACTGGCTCGAAACCACGGCGATGGCGGCGATGCACGAGGGCGTTCTCGGACGCCTGCGTCGCTTGAAGGACGTTGGCTGGCGGCTTGACCTGGTGCTGGGTAACCGTGAGTTCGCGGCGGGGCGTCTGCTCGCTGTCCGTAGTGCTTGCCAGCTGCACTGGCCGGTGCTCGATGTCCACCTGGGTACCCGCCGTGTGCGTATCGTCCATGGCGATCGTCTCTGCCACGATCCCAGCTACCGCATGTTCGCCGCGTTCATGCGCGCATTCTTCTGGCGCGGTTGGTATCCCGCTTTTCCAGGCGTGGCGCAGGATCTGGTCGCGCGTTTCTTGCGTGGTCGCAGTCGCGCCAAGCAGCGTCGTCGCTACGAGCGTCCTCCGGGCAGCCGCCCACGGGTGTTCATCGATCGGCGCAAGGTCCAGGGATCCGCGCGTACCTGCGACACCTTGGTCGCTGGCCATATCCATCAGAGTTGGCGGCGCACGATCGGTGGTGTCGACATGATCCTGGTCGGCGATTGGCCGGCAGGCGTGGGGCAATGGGTGGAAGGATACGTGGATGGCCGGCTCGAACGGGTGCAACAGCGGTTCACGCCATGATGCGACAGGTGGTCGTGCTAGTGTCGGTGTTGGTGATGGTGTTGGCGCTGGTGGCGAGCGGTTGTGGTGCACCGATAGCGGCTCCAACCACCACCGTTCCAGTCGATCAGCAACGACGTTATCACGACGGGCAGCGATGGGTCACCGTGACCGTGCTGCTCGATCGCCTGTTCGTCGAGCGTGGTACACTGGAAGCGATCACCGGACGTGAGGTCTACTTGTTACGGACACCGGTCGTGTCGGTGGCGGCGTTGGAGGATGTCGCGCGACAGATGCGCGCGGCCCAGCCGGATATCCGTTATTTATCGGCTTTCATCGAGGAACATGGCCCATCCGGCGTCCGTCGCGAACGCCTGACACGACACGTGGCGATCCGTGGCGCACAGGGGGTCGACGTGTCGACGTTGGTCATCCGGCAGGGGGCGCGGGTGGTCCGGACGTTTGACGACAGCCCCGACATTGTCATCGCGGAAAGTCAGGCGAGCGATTTGCTCGCGGCTTTTACGCTGGCGGAGCGGTTGCGTTCCTCCGCCGGTGTCCTGGCAGCGATTCCGGTAAGCGAATAGCTCAGGTGTGACGGTGGTAAGCCTCGACGATGGTGTCGAGCCACACGTCCTGATCCCCTGCCCAGCGGCTGGTGGAGAAGATCTCCACCTCATTGAAGCCGGTGAATCCCGCGCGTTCAGCGGCACCACGCAGACGTGGGATGTCGATGCAGCCGTCGCCCATCAATCCACGATCATTGAGCAGATCGCGCGTCTCCACCCGCCAGTCGCAGACATGGAAACCGCAGAGCCATCCGCCAGCACCGGCGCGTGCGAGTTCGGCTTCGACCTCGGGATCCCACCAGATGTGATAAACGTCGGCAGCGATTCCGATCCACGGACTGTTGATCGTTTCGCAGATGGTCCGCGCCTGAGCCAGGGTGTTCACCGCCGAACGATCGCCAGCGTACATCGGATGCAGTGGTTCGATCGCCAGCTTCACGCGGTTGGCGCGTGCGTGTGGTTCGAGCGCAGCGATGCCATCCGTGATTTGCTGACGTGCTTCGGTCAGTGGCATGCCGGGCACCGCGCCACAGACCAGCACCACCATCGGCGCACCGATGATGGCGGCTTCGTCAATCGCGCGACGGTTGTCGGCCAGGGCGGCATCACGTGCGACTTGTTCTTTTGCCGGGAAGAAGCCGCCACGGCAGAGCGCCGTCACCGTCAGGCCAGAAGCGCGCAGCATCCGTCCGGCGACCTCAGCGCCGTAGGGTTGGAGGTGCTGCCGCCACACGGTGATTCCCGGAACTCCGGCGCGTTGCAGGCCGGCGATGGTCTGCGCCAGCGACCACGGTTTCATGGTCATGGTGTGAATGGAACAGCGTGAGAGATCGGGCATGTGGTTGGTCTCTATTTCAGGGTCCGATGTCCGATGTCCGATGTCGAATGGCATCGGACATCGGACAAGTGAGCGCAGCGAACGCTCGGACATCGGACGTTACAAAGCCGGTACGTCGATCCACTTCCGCTCGGCCCACGACTTGAGTCCCAGCTCCGCGAGCTGCACGCCCTTCGCTCCTTCACGCAACGACCAGCGGAACGGTGTACCAAGGACCACATGCTTGATGAACAGCTCCCACTGGATCTTGAAGGCGTTGTCGTAGCTGGTGCTGTCCGGCACTTCGAGCCAGTGGTCGTAGTGGTTGATCGGGCTGTCGAGGTCGGGATTCCACGTCGGCTTGGGCGTGGCCGACGCGCCTTGCGCCCAGCATTTGCGCAGGCCGGCGACGGCGGAGCCATGCGTGCCGTCGACTTGCAGCGTCAGCAGATCATCGCGGCGCACGCGCACATTCCACGAACTGTTGAAGTGACAGACGATGCCGTTGTGCAGTTCGAAGGTGGCATAGGCGCTGTCGTCGGTGTCGCAGGCGTAGGGTTTGCCAGCCTCGTCGATGCGCTCAGGAATGTGGGTCGCGCCCAGACACGACAGCGACTTCACCTCGCCGAAGAGATTGTCGATCACGTAGCGCCAGTGGCAGAGCATGTCGACGATGATGCCGCCGCCGTCGTTCTTGCGGTAGTTCCATGATGGACGTTGTGCCGGCTGGTCGCCCACGTGGCCGGTGAAGACCCAGTAGCCGAACTCACCACGCACCGAGAGGATCTTGCCGAAGAAACCCTGCTCCTTGAGCATCTGCAGTTTGCGCAGGCCTGGCAGCCACAACTTGTCCTGCACCACGCCGTTCTTGAGCTTGGCTTTTTCGCACAACTCGGCGAGGCGTAGCGCTTCTTTCGTTTCGACCGCGGTGGGTTTCTCGCAATAGATCGCCTTGCCGGCTTTCACCGCCTGCTCGACGAAACCGGCGCGTTGCAGCGTGCCCGACGAATCGAAGAAGATCTGGTAGCGTGGGTCGGCCATCACCTTGGCCAAGTCGGTGGTGTACTTGATCGGACCGGTTCTGGCGCATTGGTGCGCGGTGGCGAGCGCCTTGAGTTTGCTCTCGCTGCGGCCGGTCAGAATCGGATCCGGCATCAGCGTCAGATCGTCGTTCACGGTGATGCCGCCTTGACGCATGATGCCGAGGATCGAGCGCACCAGATGCTGGTTGGTGCCCATGCGTCCGGTGACGCCGTTGAGGATGATGCCGACGGGTTGGATGGTCATGGACGGTCCTGCGGGAAAGGGGCGGAGTAAGCGGCGCAGTAAGCGACGGATTAAGCGACGGATTAAGCGGCGGAGGTCATCTCCGCCCTCGCAATCGCTTTGGGTGAACCACCGAAGGCCCAGCTTGTCATATATCATATATGATATATGACAAGCCACGAGCCGACGGCCTTTCGTCGTCCCATCCGTCTGCTCCCATTCCTCGCACAGTGAGGTCCTCATGGTCACCCAAGCCGTTCCCGTAGTTCCGTTGGTCAGCGCTCCGTCGCTGGTCCCCATCGGTGGTTTCCAAACCAAACAGGAACTGGTCTACCGTGCGCTGCGCGGACGGATCATGGACGGGCAGCTGCAACCTGGGCAGCGTCTAGTCATCGACGACATCGCTACGGCGTACGGTGTCAGCCCGATCCCGGTCCGTGAAGCGCTGCACTTGTTGCAGGCAGAGCGTCTGGTCGACATCAAACCGCACATCGGCGCAGCGGTCGCGCCCATCAGCAAGGATGCGATCAACGAGATCTTCGTCCTGATGGAATGTCTGGAACTGGCGGCGGTGCGCTTGGCGGTCAAACACATCACCCACGAACATACGGCGATCCTCAACGCCGCGATCACCGACATGGATGAAGCGCGGTCCGATTATGATCGCTGGGCCGAGCGCAATTTTTCCTTCCACCTCGCCATCTGCGCCATCGCTGAGATGCCACGCGTGCGCGAGATAACCGTGCGGGTGTTCACTGAGTGGGAACGCATGCGCCGGCATTTCTACCGCGACATCCAGCCCCCGGATCTCGACCAAGCGCACAAGGAACACGTGTCGATGGTCGACGCGCTGAAAAAGCAGGACCTGGAACGCCTCGAACGGCTGACCCACGCGCACAATCAAGGGGCGCTGAAGTCGTACCTGCGGATGGCGGATCGGAAGTAGCTGCGCGAAGCCCGCAGCGCGGCACAGCCGCTCGTAGCTGGTCCCTGCCAAGGACATGGCTAACGCGGCAAGCGTCCGTACGTTCCCGCCCCGGAAACGCCCATGCCCTTCAGCTCCATTCCCGACGTGCTCACTGCCCTGGCCAAGGGCCAGATGATCATCCTGGTCTATGATGAGGATCGTGAAAACGAGGGCGATCTGGTGATGGCGGCGCAATTCGCCGATGCCAAGGCCATTGCCTTCATGGCAACCAAGGGCTGCGGCCTGATCTGCCTGGCGATGGAAGGCGGCATGCTTGATCGGCTCGGTCTGCCGCTGATGACGCGCGACAATCGCTCGCGCCTTGCCACCGCGTTCACCTTGTCGATCGAAGCGCGCGAAGGCGTCACCACCGGCATCAGTGCCGGTGACCGTGCACGCACGATTCAGGTAGCGATCGGTGATGACGTCAAACCGCAAGACATCGTCTCGCCTGGACACATCTTTCCGCTACGCGCCCGCGACGGCGGTGTGCTGGTGCGCGCCGGTCACAGCGAAGCCTCTACCGATTTGTCACGCCTTGCTGGTCTCAAATCCGCGGCAGTGATCTGTGAGATCATGAAACCCGATGGCGAGATGGCGCGCCTGCCTGACCTAGTCGAGTTCGGCAAACAACACGGCCTGCTGTTGGCGTCCATCGCCGATGTCATCGCCTGGCGTGAACGTCGTGAACGCACCATCGAACTGGTGGCGGAAGGCGCGGTGCCGACTCCCGCCGGTACCTTCCGCGCCTACAGCTACCGCAGCCGCATCAGTGGCGAACATCACTTGGCGCTGGTCTGCGGCGAACGCCTCAAGCCCGATGCCGAGATCGCCGATCCCATCCTGGTGCGCGTGCAGAAGGAGCAGATCCTTGGCGACGTCTTCGGCATTCCGGGCTCGTTTACGCCGACCAGTGCGCTCAAGCAGCTGGCCGCCGCGGGCGAAGGGGTGTTCTTGCACATGCGTGACACCAACGGCGTCGGCCTGGCCGGGTCCTTGGTCAAGCTGGGTGGCACGCGCTACCTGACGACCCTGGATCCAGAGTCTTCGATGGACGCGCGCGACTATGGCACTGGTGCGCAAATCCTTCACCATCTGGGGGTTCGGCAGATGCGCCTGATCACTGGGGTGGATCGCCACATTGCCGCCCTGACCGGTCATGGCCTGGAGGTAGTGGAACGCGTCCGACCGCAGGCTTCCCTGGGTTAGGATTCTTTGTAATCAGTCGTCCGCGTTGCGGTAATCCATCGAGCACCCTGACCAAGGAGACTCCATGTCATCTCATTTCCGCGTCCTCGCCCTGCTGGTCCCGATGTTGGCCGTGATGGCCGCTGAAGGCGATCCTGCT
>Ga0105049_10004697_pt1 | contig 16024 bp, 10 predicted proteins | sample MAT06_FD_78087 | JGI IMG/M metagenome (GOLD analysis project Ga0105049, IMG submission 78087) | Freshwater microbial communities from Lake Fryxell liftoff mats and glacier meltwater in Antarctica - MAT-06 | ecosystem: Environmental > Aquatic > Freshwater > Ice > Liftoff microbial mat | place... | reverse complement strand
GAATCCCCTGGTAAAGCGTCTCTCCGATGCGATAGCCAGCGCGTACCCTGCCCGCTTGTACAACGGCCAGTTGTGGTGCGACGCGAAATCCTGTTTTTTTCAAGCCCTCTCGTATCCCTTGAACAAGCGGCATCAGCTGCCCGTCGTCCATCGCGGCCAATGCATTGAGACCTTCCGAAACCACCAGCAATCCGTCAAACGACTCGCTGACCTCTCGCCGTAGCTCTCGCAAGGTATCGATCGATGCATCGGAGAGTTGTTCTCCAGAAACCGGATGCAGAATGTAGTCGTTGCGATCTAGCGATCGCGTTCGGAGACGGACGGTGTTCGGCAGCATTTTTACGAAATCATCCTCCCACTCACGCCAAATGCATTTCTTGGCATCCACGTAAATCGTTTGCAGTTCTGCATTCAATTTGTCAGTCAATTGCCAGGGTTGATTGGAAAAACCTTCGGCAACGAACACACCGCGCGATCGGATTTCGACCAAGCGTTTTCTTCCTTCCTGTAAGATCTCTGCGTCCGTCCGACTGTCTCCCTTCTTGCGGAGGTATTTCAGGTAGACCCACGTGGGATCACCAAAACGCTCTGTAGGCTTTCCGTTTTGATCGATAACGCCGAGCGATTGAAAGAAACCCCACATGCGATCGTTCACCCGGTAGCCAAACTTTTCACGCAGTCGAACATGATCTTGAAATCCAGTTGTCAGATAGCCCAACATCGGATCGATCTTGGTTGGCAGGGCCATCAAATAGGCGGGATTGGCCGGTGCGACTTGATCCAAACACCAGTCGAGATCGTCCAAGGATACATCCATATGCAAGGTAGAGCAGACGTCGAGCCCGATCGTAAGACCGTGCAGTTTGCCCATGACAATATCTTCGAGGCAGCAACGCACCAGTTGCTCCCTAGTTCGAAAGACTTCTGGGCCGATGAAGCCTGCAACATCGTTGACATGAACCCAAGTGTTCGGCGATAACCCCTGTTCGATGCGCGCGTCTCGGATAACGTGCGAAAGCGCACGAGCCAAGCCATACTTTCGCGACTCGTGAATGAGCATATCGAAACCATGGCTATGGCCGTTGGTGAAATCTGCTCCCTGCCCGGTTTCAAAATAGAGGCCGTAGTTTCCCGATGCCCGCGCTTTGGCATGCCGAACCATTTTTTCGACATCGATATCAAATGTTCTATTCGCTGCATCATTGCCTGCAATACTCTGAAACCATAGTTCCGTCGACTTGGGATACCTTTCCTCGACAGCAGCTTGGATATCGATATGCGACAAGACACAATGCGGCATCGCGTCCTGAATCTCGAATGTCGCTAGAATTTCTTGCAGTGCGAGCTCGATCGCCGCTACCGATTCCAGATCGCTGGACACAGGGTTGCAACCCAAAAGAACATCGCCGACCGCATAAGAAAAGCCGTCAAAAACCTGCCATCGAATATCATCCAGATGATCGGTCGGCGAATTGGGTTGAACTCGCGCACCCAGGTATCCCCTCGAACCGATGCGACTGTTTGGCAGTGGGTTAAAGACTTTCGCTCCGATTGCGATCAGCTCATCGTTGGACATTAGTTTGACCACGCATGCGATGCAGTCACTCGACAAAGCCCCTTTGATTGCGTGAATCTCCGGTTCGCTCCACGAAAGCAGAGCAACTTTGAGCTGCCCTAAAGTCATGCCCTCTAAGGACCGAGGTGTCGCGAGTGTTGTGGTGCGAGCGATCCAAGAGTGAAGTTCATCAACAAGTGGTGGGTGCGCATCAATGTCGCTCAATCGCGTGTTTGCTATCAGGGATCTGGCGTTGAATCTGGACTGGGCATCTAGAGCCGCCACGCCAACGATTTGATCACCCTCTTTAAACTCATTCGCATTTCCAAGTATCTTGACGTAGAGCTCCCGGTCGAATTTTCCACACTGGCGTTCCAAGAACGAAAAGATATCTTCCCGGTCTTCGACAGGTGCAAGCCCACTCGTCGCTCGATCGAATGAAGCGGATCTCGCAACTTGCCACGTAGAGACAGCGACCGTTCCGATCGCCACCCCGCCAATAAACCCTCGTCGACGCATAGCATCATGTTCCCTGGAAGTTCCGGTATGTTTCCACCGCTTTGCTCGTGTAGATACACTGCCATGCCAATCTAGAGATTTCTTAGCCAAAAAGCAAATCCGGCGAGCGGAAAAGAGGAAAACACTGGGTTTGTGTAGAGCGATTGAACGAAGAAGTAAGACGAATCGTACAACAGACCTGTCTTGTCGACTTTCAAATGGAATTGTCCATTGATGCCGTTGATCATGAGTGTGACGTGCTGCTTCCCGTCACTGATGCTCCGATCGATCAGTGCCGTGAGGTACCAATCGCCAGATAGCGCCATCATGTCGAGCACCTCTTTGGACTTGCTGCTATTCCCATTCCGCAACCGCTTTGACGCTTCGAGCAAGTCAACTGCTTGGTTGATGCTCATCAAGGAGAGTTTTTGGCTAGCGGTTCCGGGGGTTATTGCCCATCGGATCTGCCGTAGCGGCGAGCCATCTTGCTAACACCGTATCGGTCGACCAGTCGCATGCGTGCCATACGCACTCGATACCTCGCAATATGCGATCTAATTTCAGCCAGGTTATCCAGGGACTTTCGGACCACGGACGGAACTCTGCGATTGTAGGGGAAGGGTTTAGCCGGAAACCCTGAATGATCCGCAGCTCAAGGCGAGCGGGATTCGAATACCACAGGCTTGTCCTGTGGATTGTTATGCTTTGAGGATACTGTGCAATCGCTGGCCCGCAATGAGTCCTTTCATGGACTGCTTCGAAAGATGGCCACTTCGTCGATGCGCCCCTCCCAGCTGGAGTCTCTGCCGCCGCGACCTCCGATAAAAATCTCTTCGTGTTCCAACGGTAGATCCAACGGTATCGACACGCTGATTTCGGGTTTTGGATTTCCATTGAGAAACACCTCGGTTCGATTGCCGTCTCGGACCAATTCGATCTCGGACCAAGTCCATCTTGGGATAACGGTGCTTCCGAATGCTGCAGGATGATTCCCGGTCTGGAGGATAAGTTTTCCGGCGTTGTCACCTTGGCCAGAGAGTCCGAGCGCGTCACCACACGGTTCGAAAGCGTGATCTCGACCTCTGCCGAACATCCAACCGCAGACTTCTCGGCCATGGAGCGGCATGCCGTTCCAAACCCACATCGACACGCGATAACGATCTCGCAACCCAGCTACGCGGGCTAGCATTCTGCCTCCTGCCATTTGCGCTGCGCGATTCGTTTCACCGTTCAAGCAGTATTTGTCCGACGCTGGTCCCTCGAGAAAAAAGACGACGCCGGGCTCATAGATTCCATCGGACTGGTTGCCCGACGAATCCAGCGCACGCGAACCGGACATTTCATCCATCCGCCAATATGCCGCTGGACGGTTGGCGAGTATTTTGGTCACAGCAATTCCCTGGCTTTGAGTCGTAGGCATGCGGGGTGCATTGCAGACCCGTTCGAGTTGCTGCAGGCAGGCTTCTACCATGCGTGGTTCTGCCTCGACCTCGAGGCCCGCGGATCTCGCAGCCCAAGTGTTGTATCCCCCTAGGCTATGTTGCTCTGGGGGTGGGATATAACCGTCTCCTCCGTTTGCAAGCTCGATGACCATGGTTTGCGCAAGGGGACTCTGACGTTTGAGTTTGATTCCAGTCAACGCGTAGGTTTCCGTTGGCAACGAGGTGATTGCGATGGTTCCGATGCGGATGGCTTGAACGACCACTTCGGTTTCTTGCCGCTCGTGCAAAAGCACTTGCTCGCGAGCGTAGACCTCTTGGGTTGTCTTGGGGAGTTGGCCCGCCATTGCGGCGACAATTTCTTTGGCCCATTTCAAACGCTGCTGGTCGGGAACGCGATACTTTAGAGGCAACCGCGCTTCGCTCATCGCGAGATCCGCCTGATCGTTGTATTGGATGGTCTCGTAGGCTTGAGCGGCAATGTTGACCAACCCTTCGGAGTACGCTTCGATCGTGATCGTTTCGAATTCTTGGGGCGTATTCTTGGAATAGTCCTTGCGCCAGATGTCTCCGCTGCATCCGTGCGACATTATGGCGACGAACGGCGGTCGAGCGGTTGAGGTTTTGCTCGCCACACGGGCCTTCATCCCATCGCAGAAGCGACCGAAATAGTCGGCCCCGACGGGGCTTTCTCCGCCGAAGTAGTGCATTGAGAAATTGGCCAGGATCGCGATCGGGTCCCCTGATTGCGATTCTATCGAAATCAGCGAAAGGTCAGGATCTTCTGGGCCAGCCTCGCCAATAACGTCGTCCAAGTTGCGTCCGGCATGCATGTTGGCTCGAACCGATTTGTTTCCAAAGGGATCTTCCTCGATGCGATCGGGACGTCGAATCCAATGTCGGACCGCGGTATAGTTAGCTGCATTGCGAACAGCCCAACCGATTCGAGCTGGCTCCATTTGCAGGTTCGCCAATTCGATTGCCTCTACCAACTTGATGCGAAGGTAGGGGATATAGTTTGTGTCCGCGTCCGTTCCTAGGCAGCCCATTGCGGCTGGGACCGAATGAGCATGCGTGGCAGAAATCAGAATGCGATCCGAACGAATCTTTGTTCTCTGGCTCGCCATTGCCTTTACCTCGTCCAGGAATGGACGTGGCATCATACAACTGTCGACGACGACGATTGCAATTCGCTCTTTGTTATCTTCAAGAACAATAGCCCGCGCGTAGATCTTCGTCGTAGCCGTCGTGGCCACACTGCTGGTCATATTCCCATTGATCAGAACTGGAAACGAGACAGGTGTGATATCCACGCAGCTCGCCCCAGCGCGAAAGTCTCCTGCGGCATAATCGCCCCAGAACTCTGAGAGCAGCAAAAAAATAGCGAGTTTCCCGCAATGCAAGAACATTTCTGTGCGCCTAAGCTTCCTGTTTCCTAGATGAGACGATGGGTTGGCACCGGGCGGCCTGGACGGAAACTCTGAAGCGTATTAATTGTTTCCTCTACTTGAAACTGATCACACACGGTTCGCACTGACTCCCGTATTGCCTGAGTCAGCGACTCCGGATCGATCGCAACTCGAGCGTTGATGACGACGTCTGCCAGCTTTGTCTGCGCTTTGGAGCCGATCGATAGTTTGGCTGCACTTGCACTGCTAACGAGGTTGGCTACTGCGTAATGGCCATCGACCATTCCGATTACTTTCAAGTGCGCGACCTCTGCTGCCGAGCTCGCTAACGATTGACTGACTTGATCGAGAAGTCGCATGAGGAAGGAGTCCAAGTCAAATGCGAGTTCGCTTTGCACCGAAATTTGCGCATTGAGCCAACCAAGCTCGGCTTCTCCCTGCGCGTAGATATCGTAGTCGACGTCCATCACACGTTTGCCGAATTCGCCGTTCTGCTCAAGATGTTCACATACCTTCTCGAATCCTTGCCCAGTCGTGGCAGACATCAATAGGCACGGGATACCTGGGAAGGTCTCTGCGATAAGGGACTGCAATTCAGCCACGGTCTCTTGGGGCAACTCGTCGATACGATTCAAGATTACGAAATCCGCCTCTTCGATCTGCTTTCGAAAAATGTACTCCGCTTGCGGCGAAAAACCACCCTTGCCCGTCTTCTTGAGGATCTTCAACCCATGGCTCGGTTTAAGAATCACTCCGTACGGCGCAATGTCGAATGGCTCGGCGTAAATGTGTTGAAGCGGTCTAATAACCGTAGCCACCAAATCCGTGCAGCTTCCGACCGGCTCCGCGATAATAATATCGGGACGTTGATCGACCCCTAGACGTTCCACCGTGTTGGTGAGCTCATTAAAATTACAACAAAAACAGGAACCAGCCACTTCACCGACGTCGAACCCTTGGGACCGCAATGAGTTCGTGTCGACCAAGTCCGTCGCTTGATCGTTCGTGACAATGACAACCCGTTTGCCGGCGGATTGATAGTGGTGGGCCAAGCGAGCGACTGTCGTTGTCTTGCCTGCTCCAAGAAAACCACCAACCATGATAAAACGCGGGTTATCAAACATGTTTCGCTTGCCTCGACAAATGGGATAGATCTCTACCGAAAACAGTCTAACGTTGGTAAGAATGTCCGGCAAGGGACGCAAACGCTCGAGCATCGTTTACCACGCAACTCCTGTTCCCAGCTAAAATGAGGTTCCTGTTCCAGCTAAAATGAGGTTTAGAATCTGCCACGAAATCTGACACGAAATCTGACACGAATCTGACACCCAAACTTGAAATCAGAAAGCTACCCACTCTATGACTCATCCACCACGAATGACCGGACCGCAGAATTTGTTCAAGGTATTCCTGTCCATGGCTACCATCGTTGCGGTCGTCACCGCACTCCCAATGCTGATGATCGTTTGTCCGTCCACAGTTGCCAACGCGGCTCAAGTCGATCCGGTTGAAACGGAAATTGCAAGCATGGTTCAAAAGCAATCGGATGCTTGGAACCGTGGAGACATTCCCGAATTCATGGTTCCCTATTGGCACGATGATCGGTTGACCTTTTCGTCAGGTGGCGCCACCACTCGCACATGGCAGGCAACATTAGATCGCTATCGGAAGAAGTACCCAGACAAAGCGACCATGGGTCACCTGATATTTTCGGAGTTGGAGACTCAGCGGCTTGGTCCCGATGCCGCCCTCACACTCGGTCGATGGCAACTGAAACGGGAGTCCCCGGTTGGCGGCAACTTCTCGCTGGTCTGGAAAAAGATCGACGGGGTCTGGTTGATCATCCATGACCACAGCTCGTCCGTACCGTAGTTTCACTGGGTGCCGGTCATGCTCAATGGCATGCTCAACGGTATGTTCAACGGCTGCGAGTTTGTGTTGCGGAATTCGGTCCAATTCGAGGGGACGTGTGCCAGAGCGCGCGTCTCACCCAGTTCTTCTCGGTTCTTTTGAAACCATGCGGTTACCAACCCAATGGTTTCTTCATAGCGCAAATAACCAGATCCAACCGAGTTCGTGTGGCTATGCCATTTCGAGAGTGCAGTTCGAGCGGTGCGCCATTGCGTTGCGTTTTTGGGACTTGCAAGTGCATGCTCGACTCCACCTTTGCGAATCAAATACCAAATGTTGCGACCGTCAAATCCCTTGACGGAGTAGATAAAGGAGTACTGTTCCCGTGCACGCTTGAAATTGGCTAATCGATTCGACAACCACTTGAGTATCTTCCAATCGTCTCGCATGCGGGCCGCATGTTCAAAGTGTTGCCCGACAGCCGCTCTTTGCATGGTCTCCTCGACTTGTACCAGAATTTCGGTCGACGAGCCATTGAGGAACGCTAACGCTTGTTCGAGCTGTTGACCGTATCTCTGTCGGCTACAGGTTCGCAAACAGGGGGCGAGGCACGTACCAATTTCTTGTCGAACACATCCAGCCCGCATTTCGATGTCAAACAATTGAAGCTGGTCCGTGTACAGCATCGGAGTTTTTTGGCTACAATCGCGGAGCAGATACAATCGGTTGAGAATTTCGACGGCGCGGTGCAAGTTTCCCATGCCGTGAAAGGGGCCATGACAGCCTGTGGCTTTGGGATCAAACTGCTTGCTCAAGTAAAAGTGTTCGGCGGGCGCGTTGCCAAGACATAAGAACGCTTGCTGTTGGCGTTTGGGCATGCCGACGACATTGAGCCGGGGCTGCCAGCGCCGAATGAGCATTTGTTCTCGCAGCAGCGCGGCGAAGTCGCTGGGTTGCTTTTCCCAAACGATCGACTCCGCGGCTTGAACTATCCGGCCCGCTTTCTCATCGGTGTTATTGGGCATGAAATAGCTGAGCAGGCGATTGCGGAGCGATTTGGATTTCCCGACGTAGATCAACCTACCCGTCGCGTCCAGCATGCCATAGACCCCAGGAACTTTGGGAGCATGTTGCGCGGCCAACGTACGAAGCTCCTCGGTACGCGGTGAATCGATTCTGACCAAATCCGCGATCGAATAAGGCATCAGCGGATCGTCGCCGAAATTGACAAAGGTCTCCTGCCAGATTGCGTCCATGCTTTACTCTCGGGGGAAATTGAAGAGCGACCATCCTAACAACTTTCGACGGGAGCGGCTATGCGCTAACGTGGCTGGCAACAATCCTGGCTGGCGGGGGGCTTGGCATCCAGGCCAACGGGCATCGAATTGAGATACAATGCATTCATTCGACGGTACTAAGTCCGCTTATAGGACCCTAACCAGCTTGTCTGGTTGGTGAACGTAGTTGCATAGCACTCGTAAAACTCAACCCGACTCAACTTGTGGGAGATGAAATTTTGGCTCGCGATACATTGTTCATGCTGAAAGAAGACTTTAACGATGGCAAGGGTCTTCCTTACTTTTGCCCAGATTGCGCGATGATCACGGGAGTGCTAGCTTACTTCCCTAAGCTGCGTCATCGCTTGGACGTACGTTACGTTGATTTCTCGGGTCCGCGGACGGAAATCGTCGCATTGCTCGGCAATGAGAACCAAAACTGCCCGGTCCTTGTTTTGGAAAAATCGCCGCCGCTAGATGCCATCGGCTTTCTCACCGGCGAGAAGGATGGACGTTGCTTTATCTCAGGTGCCAAAGCCATCTCCAAATACTGGTCGCACATCTTGGGTATATCTCGCCCTCATTGAATGTGATTTGGACAAGTTGCCAGCTGTTAGTAAAATCGCTACCTCAACGCCGTTCGGGCTGGGGCTGACGGTTATCGCAACGCAGAGGCCGTTGGGGAGACTGCGTTGCGTGCGATTTGTTCCGGCGTGCCGACAGCGAGGATGGTTCCACCTGCGTCGCCACCGCCAGGACCGATATCGATTACCCAATCGCAGCATCGGACCAATTGCATATGATGTTCTACCACTACCACCGTGTTCCCTTTTTCGACGAGCCCTTGCAACACGTCTATGAGGCGAACGACGTCGTCCATGTGTAGACCGGTGGTCGGCTCATCCAGCAAATACAGAGTTTTGCCCGTCGCGGGCTTGGACAACTCACTCGCGAGTTTGATGCGTTGGGCCTCACCACCGCTCAAAGTGTTGGCGGCCTGTCCTAAGGCAACGTATCCCAAGCCAACTTGGACTAGGCATTGCAATGGCCTGCTCAGCTTGGGTACTGCGTCGAAGAACTCAGCCGCTTCGGCAATGGACATGTCGAGACAATCGGCAACCGATTTCCCTTTGAAGCGGACCGCCAGGGTCGCTCGATTGAAACGACGGCCGCGGCACAATGGGCACGGGACGAAGACATCCGCTAGAAAACTCATTTCCAGTTTCTGACGTCCTTGTCCGTTGCACACTTCGCAGCGTCCAGCACCGGTATTGAAACTGAATCGGTTGGCTTGGAAGCCCCTTTGTTTCGCGTCTTTCGTCTTCGCGTAGACCTTGCGAATCTCGTCCCAGAATTCGCAATAGGTCGCTGGAATACTGCGTGGCGAACGGCCGATTGGAGACTGATCTATCTCAATCAACTTATCGATACCATCCATTCCCTCTATCTTGCGAATGTGGGACGGAAGCGATTCGCCCTTCAGTAGTCTTCGGACGGACAAGGCCAAAGAATCGTGGACGAGGGTGCTCTTTCCGCTACCGCTTACGCCCACTACTCCAATCAATCGTTCGAGCGGAAACTCAACTCTCAGGTCTCGCAGATTGTGCTTAGTAACGCCCGATAGAATAAGACTCGGGTGCGATTCCGAAACGCCGCGTTTTCGGCTGCTGGGCAGCGGCATCTGCCCGTACAGATACCGAGCCGTCAAGGACTCGTCGTTATGACTTACGAATTGATCGGGAGGGCCGACCGCTACCACTCGACCGCCATGCTTTCCCGCGCCTGGACCGATATCGACCAACAGGTCCGCGGCTCGCATGACCTCCTCGTCATGCTCTACCACGACGACGGTATTGCCTCGTTCCTGGAGAGAACGCAACGATGCGATCAAGCGTTCGGTGTCTCGAGGATGCAAGCCAACTGAAGGCTCATCGAGAACGTAGCAAACACCTATCAACCCAGTACCGATACTGGTGGCCAGACGGACACGTTGCAGCTCGCCACCACTCAAGGTTTCTGCAGGGCGATCCAAAGTTAGGTAACTCAAACCCACTTCCAACAGAAAACTAATCCGTTGCTCAATCTCTCGCAAAATAGGTTGCCCGATCTGCGACTGTCTTTGACTGAGACGCAAATCGCGGAACCACGGTAAGGCTGCGTCCAAAGGCAATCGAGCAATCTCTGCGATCGATTTCCCATCCAAACGAATTGCTAGCGACTCTTTCTTAAGCCGTTGGCCGTGGCATTCGCTACAGATCTTGTCTGGCAAACCATGCATGGTGCCGAAGCCATCACATGTCGCGCAGGCACCGTACGAGCTGTTGAAACTAAACGTCCTAGGTTCAATCTCCATGAGGCTCAGACCGCATGCAACACACGCAAATCGGGTGGAGTACAAAGTTTCGAATACCGACTTTACCCCGGATGGATTGGCTGAGATCTCGACCAGGCCATTGCTCAATCGGAGCGCGACCGCAACGGCTTGTTCGATCCGTTCGCGGCTGTCGGCCCGGACAACGATGCGGTCGACAACGGCAGAAATCGAATGCTCTTTGCGGACCGCCAGGACAGGGAGCGATTCTAGCTCGTGCATTTCGCCGTCGATTCTCACTCGCAGCAATCCTGCTTTGGAAATGCGTTCGAAAACTTCTGCGTGAGCACCTTTTCGTCCGATGATGATGGGTGCGAACAGGGTTAGTTTGGTTCCGACGGGCAGCGCGCAAATCGATTCTATGATCTGGCTAGGTGGCTGACGATCGATAGGTTGTCCGCACCGATGGCAAGCCGGAATCGCGATTCTGGCCATCAACAATCGGAGGTAGTCATAAATCTCGGTTACGGTTCCAACGGTGCTGCGAGGGCTTATCGCTCCTTGTTGTTGGTCGATACAGAGGGCGGGTTGTAGCCCTCGGATGGAATCGACATCCGGTCTTTCAATTTGCTCCAGAAATTGGCGAGCGTAGCTGGAGAGGCTTTCGATGTATTGCCGTTGCCCCTCGGCGAACAAAGTGTCGAAAGCGAGCGAGCTTTTGCCGCTACCGCTCACGCCCGTGATGACGGTGAGTTTCCCTCTCGGAATGTCGAGATCAATATCTTTTAAATTGTGGGTGCGAGCGCCCCGGATTTCAATATTGTTCGTGATCAATGGGCTTGAACTATCGCGCCAGGCCGGCTTCGTAAAGGAAGTAAAGTTTGGGTTCGAACAAACTATTGACGGGCGATGGGAGCTTGCCGTTGTCCAAAGCGAAGGTCTTCGAGCATTCGAAAATCTCGTTCGACAAGTATTTTCGAGGCAGGTCGGCCAGTCGCATCGGGGTAGTAGAGAGCGAGTTGCCGGATTTGCCTGCCAATTGAAATCCCCACTCGCCGAATGAGTTCAGATGGGTGCGATACGGGGTGACATGAAAGCCAGAGGATGCAATGGTTTGCTCGATACACCAAAATGCTTCGCGAGTAATAATCGGCGAGCCGCTTTGCGTTACGAACGCTCCATCGTCTGTCAGCACACGGTACAACAGCTTGTAGAACTCGCTGCAATAGAGTTTGTTCAGTACTTCGCTGTGCGGATCTGGCAAGTCGATAATGATCCGATCATACCATTGGCCGGTGGGTTGGATTCTCGCGTAAGCTTGTTGAACGTAATTGAACGCGTCGGCGTGGACGAGGGTTACTCGTTTGTCCTCCAGACTATCTTGGTTAAGTTTGCGAATCGCTTCGAAGCGTCTGCTCAGAGAGGTCATACTCGGATCGATATCGACCAACTCGATGGACTCCACCGAGGAAAATTTAAGGACCTCGCGGATCGCGAGACCATCGCCACCTCCCAAAACGAGGATTTTTTTGGGTGGTGGTCCCACGCTCATCACAGGATGGACGAGCGATTCGTGGTATCGGTGTTCATCGAGACCTGCGAACTGCAAATGGCCGTCTAGATACAGCCGGACTTCGCCATTCCGCGGATGGCTAGTAACCACGATTCGTTGGTAAGGAGTTTGCTCCGTATAGATCATTTCGTCCCCGAAAAGCTGCCCCTCTGCGAACTTGGTGATTGCACCCGAGGCGATCAAGCCCGTCAGCAGTACACCGATCACGAGCAACGCGTATATCCAATACGAATGGACCCTGGGGTGCGATTTCCCGAACATGACCAGCGCGATCGCGGCCACGCAGATGTTCAACAAACCTATCGCAAACGAGGAGCGGAAGAGGCCCAGGCTGGGCAGCAGCAAGAGCGGGAAGCTGACGGAACCGATCAACGCGCCGATGTAATCCAGACTGAGTACATGAGCTAACGAATCAGAGAAACTGGCTGATCGCGAGAGAATACGAGTCAGCAGCGGGATCTCCAGCCCTACCAGAGTACCTATCAGCAGGATCAAACCATACATCGTCGGCTTGTAGAACGCGTAGTAGGGGAACACCAGAAAGAGCAAAGCAGCGGACAGCCCGCCCACCAATGCGACCAGAATCTCGATCTGTATAAATCGTTCAACCAATCGATCATTGATGAACTTGGTCAGGTAGGATCCGATGCCCATGGCGAACATGAACAGCCCGATGGTGATCGAGAACTGCGCAACACTATTACCCAACAAATAGCTGGAGACGGCGGCAATAATCAGTTCATAGGCAATTCCACATAAGGCTACGATCAACACGGATAGCATCAGCCATCCGGTTTGTTGTGGTGATAATTGCGTGTACGAGCTATTTTCAGATTCCGGTTGGACACTACTTTCCAAAACTAAAGCCCTTGGAGCCCGTTCGGGCACGTGCGCCGGAGCTGGAGCTGGGCACTCGCGACCGAACGGAGCTAACCGCAGAGGAATGGTAGTTCGATGGGCTCATCGGTGTGTTGTTGAAACTGGGTCTGGCTCCGGACGCGGCCCCAGAATAGTGACTATTTTGTCTTCCCAGCATGGAACCGAGCATGTATCCCATCATCATGCCACCGGGTTGGAAGCCATAAGGACGGTGATATCCGTTGTTATCGGATGCCACCAATCGCTTGTTCTCGGGATCGATGGTGACCGAAAACTCCTTTGTTTCTCCCATGTCTTGAACCGTATTATTGTTCGAATCTTTGAAGCCGACAATTTCTCCGCCGGCCGTCATGCTGACTCCGACTGGCGAGCTCATCACCTTCATTTCATTGAGCTTGGCCGCATACTTGGCCAGAAAATCCGACTCTTTCGTGGGATCTTGCTTGGTTGGATCGATGGCTTGGATTTCGGCATCACTGGTGACTTCGGCGTTCCCATCGGTAGCGGCTAGGCCGACAGTTCCGTCGACTGGGATGGCTCCCTCGGGTGTCGTTGCTGCGGATACTTTGGCCGCAGCCCCCTCGTCGAGGACTGCGACTAGTGCATCGACCACTTTATTGAGATCGACGACGTCGACTTGGTTGGAGCCGCAACCGTTGGACAGGACGAGCAGCGATCCGATCGAAACCAAAGTAGCAAAGGAAGATTTCATGATAGGGACTCCGTCATAACTGGGCATTTTGAGAAAGGAAGCACGTTTAAGAATAGCAAAGTGGTCCATGTAAAGCAAAGGGCGAATCTGTCTCGCTGCACGCAAAGGGCGAAGATGTCTCGCCGCGTCCATCCCATTATTTGCTACAATTCGCTCTCAATCGGTCCTCTTCGATTTTTTAGAATCGTATCTTTCGTACCTGAATGGAACAGACAGTGCAAACAGGCAAATTGCAAAAATCGGACTTGGACCCTAGTACCTTTCCAACCCTTTTCGGTCATCCGACCGGGCTTTACACCCTGTTCTTTGCGGAAATGTGGGAACGTTTTTCCTTCTACGGTATGCGGGCATTATTGCTCCTGTACATGATCAAGGGCTTTTTGAAGTTTGGGGACAAGGATGCGAATGCCGTCTATGGTGCCTATACGGCGTTGGTTTACATGACACCATTTTTTGGCGGGATGATCGCCGACCGGATGCTGGGAAAGCGTACATCCGTCGTGATCGGTGGACTACTGATGGCAGCTGGCCATTTGCTGATGATGATCGAGCAGCAGTTCTGGTTCTTTTCAGCCTTGGGGCTTTTGATCGTTGGCAACGGATTTTTTAAGCCAAACATTTCCTCGATGGTGGGAGAGCTTTATGCCGAGCACAGCCCAAAACGGGACGGAGGATTTACTATTTTTTACATCGGTATCAACCTGGGTGGGGGCATGGCGCCGCTTCTCTGTGGTTACGTTGGAGAAACGTTCGGTTGGCACTACGGTTTTGGGTTGGCAACCCTAGGCATGCTGATTGGAATTGCAGTGTTTGTCGCTCCCAATTTCCTGACGCAGATTTTGATAGGGCTGGCCGCAGCCGTGAGCGTGGTATCTATGATCCGTTTCAACGCGGGGGATACTTTCTCTTTGATATCGACCTACTTCGTCGTGTTCGCGCTGATTGTGTCAGCCGTGGCGGCAATTACCGCCCTGCTGCGTGGGGGACTTCCCAAGGAGTTGGGCAGGGCTCCGTACCCCGAACAGTGGAGTGGGAATTTGGTCAAAGTCCTGATCGGAATTGTGGTTGCCGTCCCGATTTTCGTATTGCTGGTTTCGGGCTTTTCCATCGTCCCTGGAGTGAATGAGCAGGTCACACTGATCCCAGAGTCGATGATTCAACCGATGCAAGAGAGTTCGAATAAATTGGTCCGCGGCCTAGCTCAATTCGTCGAGGAAGCTAGTCGGCCCGCGGGCTTGGTCCTTTCGCTAGCGGGGTTGGTTGCAACCTTTTATTTGTTGCGAGAAGCGTTCCGCATGAACAAAATCGCTAGGGAGCGTATGTACGTTGTCTTTATCTTGACCTTCTTTTCGGTCTGGTTTTGGGCCTTTTTCGAACAGTCAGGCAGCTCGGTCAATAACTTTACCGATCGGAATGTCGATCGCGTGGCCGAGCAGAAATCAGTGGTTGAATCCGACGTCGGAAGAACCGTCGAGCTCAGTCTTTCCGCTGCCTCGGGACGAAGCGAACTGGAGTACTTCAGCCAAGAATTCCTGGGTCACACCAATGGTTCGACCAAGGTCTCGGCCCAAATCGAAAAAGCCATGCGTCAAGTTGAGGGAAGGAAAGATCCTAGCAAGCGGATGTCAGAGGAAAAGCTTGCAGCCACCGTCGGGGATCTGCAAAAGGAACCCAAGATGACGATGACGGCCATGACCTATTTGAGGGAATTCGCAAAGACCGAGGAGGCCACCGATCAGGATAAAGTAATGGAGTGGACGTTCACAGAAGAAAATGTGGGCAAGATTGGCTTAGGAGGGGCTGAGATTCCTGCGTCTGTCTTTCAAGCGGTGAACAGCATTTACATCATAATCTTTGGGCTGGTCTTGACCGCGCTGTGGGGCTTCCTCGGGGCTCGAGGTTGGGAGCCCAGCACGCCCGTGAAGTTCTCGCTGGGGCTGCTTCAAGTCGGCTTAGGATTCTCCATGCTTTACTTTGGTGCTCAAACCTCGGACGCCGACGGGATGGTTGCCTCGTATTGGCTGTTGCTCATGTATTTGTTACTGACCACGGGTGAGCTTTGTCTATCGCCAGTCGGACTATCGATGGTCACGAAGCTCTCGCCTGCCAGGTTGGTCAGTACGGTGATGGGCTCGTGGTTCCTAGCCACAGCCTTTTCCCAGTTTCTGGCAGGCATCATTGCGCAATACGCGGCAGTCAATGAAGGGGGCGGGAACATGGTCCCAATCCCATCCGCGACGGTTCATATCTATGGCGACGTCTATATGATGGTAGCCATTATGGCCTGCGGCGCGGGAGGCATCTGCTTGGCTCTGTCACCGTTGTTGAAGAAATGGATGCACCTCGGAGTGAACGATGGAGAATAGTATCACTCGGCTTGCGTGACGACTCACAGGTGTGAAGGATCGGGGGCGGCTTACTCAGTGCAGAGTCACACTCGGCAAGAGTGACCCACGGTGAGTCACACTCGGCAAGAGTGACCCACGGTGGGTCACACCTGCCGGGTGTGACCGTGAAGAG
>Ga0105049_10004694_pt1 | contig 16028 bp, 12 predicted proteins | sample MAT06_FD_78087 | JGI IMG/M metagenome (GOLD analysis project Ga0105049, IMG submission 78087) | Freshwater microbial communities from Lake Fryxell liftoff mats and glacier meltwater in Antarctica - MAT-06 | ecosystem: Environmental > Aquatic > Freshwater > Ice > Liftoff microbial mat | place... | reverse complement strand
GAGTTGGGAAGATGGATTGTTGGAATTTAGGATGCAGGCAGGTTTTGGTCTTTTGCCTTGGATGGAACAGCTTCAGGAGTTGAGTAATCAGATCAATAAGAGACTTCAGGAATCCGGAATACCTTTTGAACCTAGCTTAGAAGCTTATCAAAAAAATACGGACAGCCAATAGACACACAACCTGAATTAATTCTTTTAGTGCCAGCAAAATAATCAGGGAATAAAGACATTAACTCTATATACTTCCTCCATTGGGGCGAACTGAATAAAATCTAAATGAGCAGGTGCCATGAAATCGGAAAGAGAAAAAAGAGAAGCCCTTGAGAAATTTGTTATTGATAATAAAAATTTAGAGGAGTTAGAGCAGAAAATATCTAGATTTAATATCTTTGAAGCTGTTGGAATGATTCGACACGAGATCAAACATTCAAACTTCATCCAATTCTTATTAAGCCCATCTGAAAAGCATCGCCTTGGAGATCTCTTCTTAAAAAAACTTCTGATGCAAACTTTGCGCGATTTAGAAGATACACCTTTAGATACTTTAGAAATTTCCATCTCAAGTTTCAACGATGCTGAAGTGAGACGCGAATGGAAAAATATTGATTTACTTATTTATTCACCAAGTAATCATTTTATTTGCATCATTGAAAACAAAGTTGATTCTTCGGAAGGCTCCGACCAACTTAAGAGCTATGAGTCGGTCATTGAAAAAGAATTTCCTGCCTGCTGAAAGGTATTTATCCTCTTAACAAAGGAAGGTATCTCTGCTTCAAGATCTAGCTGGTTATCACTGAGCTACGCAAGTATTGCAGACATCTTAGAAAAAATCTGTGAAGAGCAAAAGTTAAATATTGACGATGATATTTATGTTTCGATACGTCACTATATTGATTTAATTCGGAGGCATATCATGAGCGAGTCTGACATAGCACAACTCTGTCGGAAGATATACAAGCAACACCGACAAGCTATTGATCTAATTTATGAACATCGACCTGACCTTAGATCAGACATTGAAGAAATACTAGGGAATCTTATAAAAGAATCCTCAGAATCTATGAGTATTGAAAAGGATGAAAGTAATCAGCGATGGATTCGATTTACCCCTAAAGAATGGGACAACCTAGTTTTCTAAAAAACCTGTTCTGGATGGACAAAAAGTAAACGCATCTTGCTTTTTGAGTTTTGGAATGAGCCACAAAGTTTGGAATTAAGACTGGTTGCTGGCCCTGGAGATATCCAAGCAAAGCAAGAGATCTATGAAAAGCTTAAGGAAATATCTGTATCAGGAGTTAGAAAATGTAAAATTAGTGAATCAGGGTTTAAACAGCTTTGCATTGTGCCAGTTCTTAATTCTATGGATTATGAAGATGGAAATCTTGAAGATATCCAAGAAAGAATTAAATTTTTCTGGAGCAATTATTCTAGTGGCGACATGAAAGTAATCCGCGAGGCCGTTTTTAACTTGTTTGAACGAAAGCAGATTAGTTGATCTACCCTAGATTTAGGGTTATGAGAAGAGATGTAAGATATGCCAACTGCAATTCAGGAAATTTATAATCACGTTCTATCTGCTCTATCGCCTACTGAACGACTGCAACTAGCAACTCTGATTCTTAATAGCCTAGTTCAGGCAAATATGTCTGTTGTAGATGATAGCGATACCTGGACAGATCAAGATCAACTCGATCTAACTACCTTTTCTCTACAGTACATGGGAACTGCTTTTCCTGAGGATGAGGAGATTGCTCAGTGAGTTGCAATCCAGGCGATATAGTAACGGTTGATTTCCCTGGGGTAACAGGTGTTAAACGTCGCCCAGCAGTTGTACTGTCTTCAACCGAATATCACTCCATTCGTCCTGATGTCATCATTGGCCTAATCACCTCACAAACAAAAGGGCTAAATATTACAGATTATGTACTTCAGGACTGGCAGGCGGCAGGGTTGAGAGTGGCATCTGTTTTCCGCAGCTTCATCGTGATACTGCCCCGTTCAGCGAACTTGGTCGTGATTGGGCAATTGTCTGAACGGGACTGGAAAGGTGTTAGGGCTTGTGTCAAAACTGCTTTGACTGATTTTGAAGACTCTTAATCTTTATCGAGTAAATAAGTATCAGAACCAGGGCTATTTCATTCTAAATTCCGACGTTACTATGCATTTATGAGAATGCACTTTTCTAGGCTTTATGCCTTTTATCTCTCGATAGTCGAAACGCCCTGAACCCATTGACTAAAATTAGAATGAAATGACTCTGGGATATCTATAGGCAGATTAAACCTACTCAACCAATTTCAACCTTTAAGATCGCTTACAGTTCATTTCCTGAGACAAACTGCGATCGCCTAACTAATGAGCGGAATTGAACGAGATATTAACCCTGATCTCAGACCAAGCTTAATTGATCGCCATTTACCCAACACCTCTCAAGTCCAACGACTGCTTTGAAGAGAAAGCAGAGCACATGTATTCAATAATTTCGAAACCCTAAAACGAGTCACGCAGGCGATCATTGAGGGTGGAGAGCGAACTGGAATCGAAGATGAAGACGATGATTATGAATGATATGGACTCTATTTTTCCGAGCCGATCGGCTACATAATTAGAGCAGATGGGAGCCAAGCCGCGCTTTATTACGGTGAGATCAAAATTGTGAAAACAACAGGTACGTATCATGCAATCCCACGCACCAGCCCTCACAGAACAAGCTAAAACCTGGAAATTTCTGGAAATTTGGGTCGATCCAGTGCTTTTTCCACCTAAGATTCTCATGCTAGTCGGTGATCAAGATGGCACTTGTCGTATTTTCAATCCTGCATCTGGCTATAAACTCGTAGTCACTCACTCCAGCTATCAATCTGCTCAAGACTGGCTTCTTGAAGATGAATATGAGCGGGTAAAAGGGTCGCTTTTGGCTGAAGAAGTTTTTTAGCAGAAATGTCACATAATAACCCGCTTGAACCCGACCGCCGAAAGGCTATTTGTAAGCGTTTAAGATTGTCTATGGCGGGTTAAGCAGAACGTTATGCTGAAAGGCCTGAACGCTCATTTAGAATTAGAATTTTGAAAAATCATACTGCTATTTAATAACGCCCAATCGTCCACTTCTTGATCAAGTTCTTGCCGCCCATACTCCATCCAAAAACATTCTAACCGGCATACAGTTATCAGCAAGCGAGCAGGGGGAACGCTAACCCTGCAGAAAATAGACTAAGGCTCTTTATTTTGGCCTGTATTGGTTCCCTTAGGTACAAGGATGAGTTGACTGCTTGTCCTGAGCTTCTATCTAGTAGAGATGCTTCAGTCGTCATTTCAGCAGCCATTCTCATCCATGGTTAGCAAGCCCTAGGGGTTGATGGGGGTGTTGCCGCCGAGATTGGTGTAATCTCCAGCAATATTGCTAGGAGTATTAAAGCTAGGGTTGTTGAAGAGGCTATTACCAACACTGAGCGAACCGCCCGAATTGAAGATGGCACCGCCTCCGCCAATAATATTGCTAGCTCGGTTGTTTTGGAAATTGGCAAAGTTGACGGTGGTGGTGGCCGTCCCGCTATTGAGTAGGCCACCACCGGAGCCAGAGGTGTTATTGCCGACAACGTTGACGCGGTTGGTTGCGGTGCCGGTGATATTGAGCGTGCCACCCGAGTTGAACACACCGCCCCCACCACTTTCAGCGACGTTATTGGCGAAGCGGGTGCCTTCAAACAAGTTGACCGTCCCCGTCCCGATCGCCAAGCCACCCCCGGCACCGCCACCAACCCCATTTGCTTGGTTGTTTGAAACCGTGGTGTTGCGCAGCGTCAGGGTGCCTGAGTCATGGTAAATGCCGCCCCCTAAGACGGCGCGGCTGTTGGTAATGACACTATTTTCGAGGGTGAGGTTGCCCCCCTCGTTGAGGATGGCTCCACCGTTGCCATTGGTCACACTGCCGTTGGCTAATGTCAGCCCCCGAATCGTCGTGTTGATGCCATTGTTGACGGTAAAGAGGCGGAATGCTTGGCCGTCATTGGGTTGGATGGTGAGACTAGCGGCTCCGGGGCCATCGATCACCATGTCGCGGGCGATCGCTGGGAGCGTTGCCTCTAGCCCAATGGTGCCTGCTGCGCCGGCCCCGGCAAAGGTGAGGGTGGGGTTGCTCAAGGATGCTGCATTGTTGGCGGCCAGCAAGGCCTGGCGCAGAGACCCCGCACCACTGCTGTTGGTATTGGTCACAATGCCGTCATCATTGAGGATGGTGCCCGTCACGGCAGCCGCCGTTTCGACAGAATAACCCGTCCCGTTCGCCAAGGTGAAGCTGATGGTTTCGTCGGCTTCAATGGTGAGCAAATCGGTAACGGACGTTGCCACGATCGTGACTGTATCTTGGCCATCGGCAAAGGTAACGCTGCCGGTGGTGCCATTGAAGACAAAGCTTTGGGCGTTGGAGGTAATGGTGTAGTCGTTCCCGGCTCCAAAGGTGGCAGTGCCCGCAGCGGTGAAGTTGACGGTCAATGCGCCACCAGTAAACCCACCCCGAGAGAAGGTGAACACCAACCCTTCGCCACTATCTTCCAACACGGCATTCGGCGATACGGCTAGGATGATGCCAGCATCGTCGTCAATGATGGTACCCACGACTGGGGTTGTGGTTTCGAGGATATATCCGGTGCCGCCTTGGAGGTTGAGGGCAACGGTGCGATCGGGTTGGCGATCGGAGTTGGCGATCGGGGTGAGGGTGAGGGTTTTCTCGGTTTCTCCGGCCACAAAGGAAACGCTGCCTGCGCCTCCAGCAAAGGTAAACGTGGTGCCAAGGGGAGCGGCAACCTCATAGTCTGTGGCTAGAACCCCGGTTCCACCGACAACAAAGTTGACGGTGACATCGCGGTCTAAAAAGCCAGAGCGGGTGAAGGTGTAGGTGAGGGGGTCGCCGCTGTCTTCTAAAACGCTGGAGGGGGCGATCGCCAATTGAATGCTGCTTTCATCATTTTCAATCGTCCCCAAAGCTGAGGCTGGGGTACCGATGAGATAGCCTTCCCCCGTGGCGATCGTAATGGCCACGGTTTCATCGGGTTCTAGACGGTTATCGGCGATCGCCGCAACCGTAATAGTTTTGGTGGTTTCCCCAGGGGCAAACACCAAATTGCCCCCAGCCGCCCCGTAATTAAAGGTAGAAGCATCAGAGGTAACTGTGTAATCAGCATTGGCAGAGCCAAAGGTGGCCGTGCCCCCCACGTTAAAGTTGACCACCGCCACCCGATCCAAAAATCCGGTGCGGGTAAAGGTATAGGTGAGGCTGTCCCCAACATCTTCTACAACCGAGGACGGCGATACGGCGACCGAGATCAAGCTCTCATCATTGAGAATGGTGCCCGTTACCGCCGTAGTCGTACTGGCCACATAGCCCGTTCCGCTCCCCAAGATCAAACTCACCGTTTCGTCGGGTTCAAACTGGGTATCTGCCACAGGGCGAATCCGCAGGGTTTTCTCGGTTTCTCCGGCGGCAAAGCTAATCGAGCCGGCCAACCCTGCGAAGGTAAAGTTGGTGCCAGCATCGGCCTCGACCTCATAGTCATTGCTGACCCCAAAAATAGCCGTGCCCGCAATGGTAAAGTTGACCGTGGCATCGCGCCCCACAAAACCGGCGCGGATAAAGGTATAGACAAGGGCATCGCCACCGTCTTCGAAAACAGCCGTCGGAGAAACGGCAAGGGTGACAATGGCCTCATCATCAATGATGGTGCCAACGGCGGCAGCCTCTCCCTCAATGGTGTAAGTGTTGCCCGGCTGGAGGGTAACAATGACAGTTTCATCGGATTCGGCAATATTGTCAGCGCGCGATCGCACCTGGATCACCGCCGAAGCGATCCCTGAAGGGAGCGTCACCGACCCGTTATTACCCGTAATCACCCCACCCAGGGTGGTGTAATCAATCGTGCGTTCTGCCGTCCCAGCAATAGAGAAATTAATCGTCAGCGGATCGCGGGTAAACCCTTGCCGGGTGATCGTAAAGACCATCACCCCAGCCTCATCTTCTACAAGACTGGCAGGCGACACGGAAATCGTAACGGGGACAATGGGCGGCGGCACCGTCACCGTAAAATTTCCTAAGGCTTGCCCAGCAATAAAGTTACCGGTATTGTCAAAGACTTCTCCATTCCGGAGAGAAACCCGATACACCCCATCGTTATTGGCATTCCATGCGGTACCATCGGGAGCCGCCAGTTGATAGGTAACGGTGCTCGTGGTCAGACTAGACGACAATGCGACTGAGGACAAGGTTGCGAAGCCAGAAAAGCCATTCGGCCCCGTGATCACCAGATCGCGATTATCGAAGCTCCGGGTATTTAGACCGCCAGCATCAGCATACTGAATGGTAAAGGTCTGGGCGGCCACTCCTTGGGTCGTGATGTTGCTCACCGTAAAGTTTGTGAAACTCGGAGGCGTGGCATCGCGGGCTGGCACAACCCCCGGAATAAACGAAGCAGCGGTCAGGCGTCTAAAGCCAATGCCCTGCACAATGGCCAGATATTCTCCAGTACTGCGCCGTTGAAGAATACTGCTGCCTGTAAAGCTGCCCGTGCCGGCCAAAACCCGAATACTGGCAAAGGTCAGCCCGCCCGCGAGTTGAATGCGGTCTGCACCGGGCCGAAAATCGACAATGCGATCGGCTTGGTTTTGCTGGCTACTGCCCCAACCGGGCGCTAAGACAAAGACATCTAGCCCCGCTCCGCCCACCAGAGTATCGCGGCCAACGCCGCCGTAGAGCGTATCATTGCCACTGCCGCCCACGAGCCGATCGTTGCCGATGTCGCCATAGAGAACATCACTGCCGTTGCCCCCCTGAAGCGTATCATTGCCATTGCCGCCGTAGGCGGTATCGTTTCCCTCGCCAGCTACAACTAGATCACTGCCAGCATCCCCAAACAGCAAATCTGGCCCATCGTTGCCATAGATCTGATCGTTGCCGCCTAATCCCCGGATGACATCCCCGCCATCTTCACCAAAGATCAAATCATCGGTTGCAGTACCCAGGAGAAAATCAAAGCTTGGGGTTCCAATAATGGTAGCCATGAGACGAGTTACCTACGAATTACCTGAAAATGAATAGTGAGTCAGAGAATATTGAGTCAGATCATGAAGCTTGAGGATCGGTTGCGCTGTCAGAAGGCACTGTCAGAACGCACTGTCAGAACGCACTGTCAGAAATAACGGCCAAGCAGGAATAGTGGACAAGCCGACAGTAGAGAACAGCAGAATATCGGTTAGACGTTACTAGCAAAAAATGACTAGCAATGATGATTGGGAAATGATTGGGGGATAATTGGGCGATCGCCCCATCCCTGAGTCAGTTGAGAGTCAGTTGCACGCACCCGTTCAACTCAACTCCTTCCCGATAGTCGCTCACAGGATACCCAAATTCAGGGTTTCTACTGACAAAAGGCCTCTCCTAATTTCTGTCTTTACCCATAAGATTATGCAACCATCCCTAGGGGTTAGGGACGAGATCCTGAGTTTGCCGCCATTACAGCCGCCATTACAAGGAATGACAAGGCCCGTAGTGTGAGCAACCCAAGAGTGTAAAACAGTCTATTTTTTGTCTTTCAAAGTACTTCACTTTCCAGGATTCAGAACATTAAAATAATGAGACTTTATCCTAGGATATAGCCATAATATTGGCTGTAGCCTATATAGAGTAAGACATCTAGCCATTTTTGACTAGATTTTAGTTATTTCTGCTCCAGCCTCAGACCGCCGCCAGCCGCAATCTGTATAGACCAAGAAGCAGCCCCACCCTAGTCCTGCGGGAAGAAGGGCGATCGACATACTTCGATGATACCGATCGCCAACGACGACCAGACCTGAATCCAGCGGCATCCCCAGTTTCTTGGCAGTTTCGTAACCCGTTGGAGGCAGGCGCAAAGACCCATCGCAACGATACATACCCCTTACTTGCCGATACAAAAGCGGCTAAAAATACGCCCAAGCACCGATTCCGTCACCTCATCCCCCGTGATCTCGCTCAGAGCCTGGATAGCCGCCCGGAGATCAATGCTCCAAAAGTCTAACGGCAACGCTTCAGCCAAGGTGAGTTGCACTTGCTGGAGGGCGGTTTGGGCGCGCAGGAGGGCGGCGGCTTGGCGTTGGTTGATGGCGACATCTAGGTTAGCCGCTTGCAGGTTGCTGTGGTTTACAGCGGCGAGGATCGCTTGCTCTAGATCCGCGATGCCTTGTTGCTGGGCAGCAGCGGTATATACAACCTGGGCAATGGCGGTGGGGTAGGCAATCGGAGGACGCTCGGCGGCGGGCGCGAGATCCATTTTATTAATGATTAAAATCAAGGGTCGCTGGGTTTCGCCACTGGAATCACAGCAAACTTGGTCGTAGATCTGCTGATCGTCGGGCGTCCAGCCTGCCTGGGCTTCGATGGTCAAAAGAATGAGGTCAGCGGCTTGGGCGGCTTGGCGCGATCGCGCGATCCCCAACTGCTCCACCCGGTCAGCAGCCTCACGGATGCCAGCGGTGTCAAGCACCTGCACCGGGATACCCTGCACCACCAACTGCGACTCCACCACATCGCGCGTAGTGCCGGGGAGATCTGTCACAATGGCGCGATCGCTCTGGCTCCAGGCATTGAGTAAACTCGATTTGCCCACGTTAGGACGCCCGACAATGGCCACTTTTAGCCCCGTGCGGAGCAATTCACCCCGGTCAGCGGTCGCTAAGATAGTAGAGACCTGCTCGGTCAGCTCGGTCAACTGGTGCTGCACAAGGGCTTCATCTAAGGGCGGCAAATCATCTTCAAAGTCAATTCGGGCTTCAATTTCTGCCAAAATATCGAGGCAGCGATCGCGCAACTCTCGAATGGGAACGGCCAGTTTGCCCTGAATGCCCACCAAGGCAGTCTGCGCAGCTTGGGGCGATCGTGCCCCCACCAAATCGGCAATACTCTCCGCTTGGGTGAGGTCAATGCGCCCATTTAAAAAGGCTCGCAGGGTAAATTCTCCAGGTTCTGCCAGCCGTGCCCCAGCCAGTAGACAAGCCTGCAACACCTGCTGCACCGCCATCATGCCCCCGTGGCAATGGAACTCGACCACATCTTCGCGGGTGTATGAGCGAGGAGCTTGCATCAGCAACAGCAACGCTTCATCTAACATGGCTCCAGTATCGGGATGGTGGATCTGACGATATAACACCCGGTGGCTCTCCCAAAGCTGGCGACCGGGTGCCCGAAACAAGCGCTGGGCGATCGCCCATGCCTCTGCCCCAGACACCCGCACAATGCCCACACTGCCCTGCTGCGGCACAATAGCCGTGGCGATCGCCACAATCGTATCTCCCTGCACGGTATCTCCCTGGGTATCTCCCTGCACCTGTTTTTCCGCTCCCATCCGACCCCCTGCTGCTCTCCCGATCCCCAAGCTGTCCCATGGGTATTTGACGCTTTCTAGTTCCCATTGCTACCGTCAGAAAGCTGCATAGCCGCAACGCGCGGCCTAGCCGTCCCCCTGAGCGAGGAAATCCAGCCGACACGTTTCCTTAATGATTGTCCTCTGAATTTATGCCTATGCCAGCCGGGTTGCCCTTCCGAAAACTCTTGTTTGCCTTACTGCTGATCGCAATCACCTATGTTGCGATGGCATTGGCCTTGCGCGCCGTGGGGCTAGAAAACACCCATCAGTATGTTGAGCGGGCAGGGGTTTGGGCACCCCTGGTTTTTGTCCTGCTCTGTGCCACCAGCTTGATTGTGGCTCCCCTCAGTGGCAGCTCTATTTATATCGTCGGGGGGGTCTTGTTTGGCAAATCCATTGCCTTTTTGCTCAGCTTCATCGCCACCCTGATAGGCTGCAATGTCAATTTTTGGATCTCCCGACGATTTGGCCGGGGGGTCGCATCGCGGCTGATAGGGCGTAGCAGTTTAGAAGAACTCGACCAATTTATCCACCGCATCAAACGCCACCACGGTGTGTTCTACATCGCGCTCCTCATGCCCCTGTCGCAAGATATGGTGAGCTATGCCGTGGGCCTCACCAAGATGCAATATACCGATTTTGTACTGGCCGTTCTCATGGTCACCCCCATTATTGTGGGCTTCTACGTCTTTCTAGGAACTAGCTTACTAGAGGCCATCATCTAGCCAGATTAGCCTAACGGGTTCGAATGCATCTTACAAATAATTTAGGTCTTCCTACTTAGAGAATTTTAACGCTAGGGGAAACCGCCCTCTGAATGGCGATCGCCATCAAGCACAGAATCAGGAGCCATGATCCAACCCCAGTCTCGTGAGCTATTTAGATGAGAATATTCTCATTTTCGAAAGCAGTTGTGATAGAAAAAACAACCCTCTCAGTATTTTTTAGACTCCTCAAAGTCAGACGGTATAACATCGGATTTAGTGCTTACCTGACAGGCCAGAACCCTCTGCTTCAGAAGGCTTCTCTAAGCATTAAGAGTCTCTAGAAACTGTTTTTTTCATGATTTAGATGATCATTTTGCTAGCAAGTATTACGCCAACTTCTGCCTCAACCCTGGCAAAACCTTATGATTATGATGGACTTTCCTAAATCTTATAAAAATGTTAAGCATATAGACATCACCTGAGTTAGTTCCTGTCTGGTTCCGTATTTTGATGCTTCGTCATATTGATTGACCCCGCCGTCAACTATACAGCTATCTTGTGAATTCATTAAAATCTCGCACCTTTGGGATTTCAGACGCTTGAGATCTCAAACGCTTGGAATTTCAGACACTTGGGATTAAGGGGAGCCTTCAAGGGTTGTGAGGATGAGCCGAAGAATTAACCCACAGCCGTTTTGCCCAAAGTTTTGATGGATCGGTCTGAAATTGATTGAACGAAGTTAGCCTGAGTTTTGACCGCTCGGTATGTGGCCTAGCCGCTCGGTTGGCTGGCTAGGCTGAGTCTTGATTTTTTCTATCATTGTGGGTTGAACTATGCTGATGTCTCGTACTTTGCTCCTCATGGTGCTGCTGCTCGGGTTGCCGTTTGTAGCCAGTTGCGGAGTAACTCGCCCTGAAGCCCAAGCGCAGTCGGCGGCTCCTAATGGGCAACGGGAAGGCGAGTCTGTCTCCGTAGAAACGGCGATCGCCCAATCGGGTTCCTTAGAAACAGCCCGAGAGTTGACGGGCACCACCGAACCCTTGCGCCAGGTGGCTTTGCGGTCACAGTCAGAGGGGCAATTGCTTGCTCTGTCTGTGGATGTGGGCGATCGCGTCTCCCAGGGCAGTTCCCTCGGCCAAGTAGACGATCGCTTACTCGAAGCGACCCTGCGCCAAGCCCAAGCCGAGCTAGCCTCGCGCCAGTCTGACGTAGCCGCCGCCCAAGCCGAGGTCAGTGATGTGCAAGCCCAGGCTGACCAATCAGCCGTGGAATTACAACAGGCGATCGCCGATGCCGAGCGCTTCCAACGCCTAGCCGCAGAAGGAGCCATCACCGACCAAGAAGCGGAGCAAGCCCAAACCGCTAGGTTAGCCGCCGAGCAAGCGCTCCGCTCAACCCGAGAACGGGTGCGCACCCGCGAGCAGTCAGTGATCTCTGCCCGCGCCCAAGTCACTGCCCAACTCGCCACCATCGCTGAAATTCAACAGCGCCAAGCCTACTCAGCCCTACTCAGCCCCATCAGCGGCTCCGTGTTAGAGCGCCTCCGGCAAACCGGGGATCTCGTGCGCCCCGGCGAAGATATTCTCCGCATTGGCGATTTTAGCGCCATCAAAATTGTGGTGCCCGTCTCAGAATTAGACCTCGGCACCTTGCGTGTGGGGCAATCTGTGGCAGTCCGGCTTGATGCCTTTCCCGATCGCACCCTCACGGGGCAAATTGACCGCATCGCCCCCATCGCCAACTCGACCGCTCGCTTGATCCCCGTCGAAATTCGCGTGCCCAACCCCGACGGGCGGATCTCCGCTGGCTTGCTGGCGCGGGTGTCGTTCCAAGAAACAGCCGCGAACCGCTTAGTTGTGCCCGCAGAAGCCATTGGCTTAGATGAGGCAGGCCGCGAAGATATTGTATTTCTGCTGCGACAGGAGGGCGAAACGGCCACGGTCGTAGAACGAGCGATAGAAATGGGCGATCGCGCCAACAATCAAGTCGAAATCCTCAGCGGCATCGAACCGGGCGACACCATCATCGTCCGCAGTAGCGCCCCCCTCAACGATGGCCAACCCGTCAGACTCAGCCTTTTGTCTGAAACCTCTGAATCTTCGGATTCTGTAAATTGAGTTTTTGTGAATTGCCTTGTGAATTGCCTTGTGAATTGCGTGCCTCAGAGTCCTCCGTCTAGAGGGATCTGGTGTGCCTTGGCTTCGTCTGCTGCCCTTCTCTCCTCCCTTTTTTGCCCATGAGCATCAGTACCCTTGCAATTCGCCAGCATATCGGCACCCTCATGATTTCCTTGACGGTGGTGGTGTTGGGGGTCTTTTTCCTCAACCGCATTCCCGTTGATTTGCTGCCCTCTATCACCTACCCTCGCATTGGGGTACGGGTTGCTACCGCTGGCATCTCGCCCACGGTAGCCGTCGATGAAATTACACGCCCCCTCGAACAAGCATTGGTCGCCACCGAAGGGGTCGAGCAAATCTTCTCGCAAACCCGAGAAGGCAATGTCAGCGTCGATCTGTACTTTCGACCGGGGGGCAACATTGACCGCGCCTTAAACGATGCAACCGCCGCTCTCAACCGATCCCTCAGTCGTCTGCCGGATGGCATCGGACAGCCTCGCCTGTTTAAGGTCGATCCATCCCAACTGCCGGTTTATGAATTTGCCCTCTCGTCTACTTCCTTGAAGGATGTCGATTTGCGCGTTTTTGCCGACGAAGAACTCGCGCGGGAATTAACCGTCGTTCCGGGGGTGGCAGGGGTCGATGTCTCGGGTGGGGTGCGCGAAGAAGTAGCCGTGAACCTCGACCTCAACCGGATGCAGGCATTGGGAATAGGGGTGAACGATGTTTTGAATGAGTTGCGCGATCGCAATGAAGACACGGCGGGCGGGCGGATTTTGGGCACCAACGAAGAAGTGCTAGCCCGTACACTAGGCCGCTTCCAGAGTGCCGAAGAGTTACAGAATCTCAGCTTTGAAACCTCTGGTAACAATGGCTTCGGAGCCATTGCCGGAGACCCAGCCCCTGCGGCGGGGCGGGTCTATCTCCGAGACTTTGCCCAAATCATTGACGGCACCGAAGACAAACGGATCTTCGTCACCCTCAACGGTGAACCCGCCGTCAAGGTCAGTGTGCAAAAGCAACCCGATGCCAACACCGTGCAAGTCGTCGAGGATGTAAAGCGCAAAATCGACGAACTGCGGGCCGCTGGGTTGTTTCCCGAAGACATGGTGACCACCCCAACCTTAGATGAATCGGTCTTCATCCGTAGCTCTATTGCCAATGTCACCAGTTCGGGGTTATCTGGGGCAGGGTTAGCGGCGATCGCCGTTCTCCTATTCCTCGGGTCCCTCCGCCAAACCCTTGTCATTGTCTTAGCCATCCCCCTCGCCACCCTCGTGGCGATTTTGCTGATGGGGATGTTTGGGCTTTCCCTCAATGTCTTTAGCCTAGGGGGATTGGCTCTAGGAGTAGGGATTGTCGTAGATAACGCCATCGTGATGTTGGAAAGCATCGCCAACCGCCTTTCCCCCATCGCCACGTTGAAAGCCCAAAACGGGAAAGAGCAAGCTCTCAACTACAGTAATGGCAACGGCAACGGCAATCAGAGCGAGGCCAGTATCGATCCTCTTGCCATTGCGGCAGAAAGTAGCCGAGAGCTAGAATCTGCCCTCCTCGCGTCTACCATCACCAACCTCGTCGCGGTTCTCCCCTTCCTGTTGATTGGAGGGTTCTTCGCGCTCCTGTTCAATCCCTTAGTGCTGACGATTAGCTTTGCGGTGGCCGCCTCCCTCGCGGTGGCGCTGACGGTGGTTCCTTCCCTCACCTCACGGTTGCTCGTCATCCCTCGCACCAGTGGAGTCGGCAACTGGGCACCCCTCCGCGCCTTTCGGCTGCGGATAGAGGGCTTAACTCGGCGCTACGTTCACTTACTCGCCTGGGTGCTGCAAAAACGAGCCTGGGTCATTCTGGGCGCAGTTCTTGTCTTGGGCGGAGGTAGCATCGTGCTGGGTGGGCAACTGCCCCAAGAGATTCTGCCTCGCATTAACACCGGGCAGGCGCGCGTGTCGGTCAACTTCCCCTCCGGCACCACCCTCGACGAAAACCGTACCGTGATGCAAGCCGTCGATCAGTTGTTGCTCGAACAGCCCGAAGTCGAGTATGTCTTCACAACCTCGGGGGGTGGCTTGTTTGCTAGCAACACGAGCGAAAACACCTTGCGGGGTAGCAGCACCATCAGACTGAATCAGGGAACCGACTTAAGCCGCTTTGTAGAGCGCATGAACCGCGAGCTGACGCAGTTTAATCTGGTTGATACGCGCTTACGGGTCTCTCCTGAATCGGTGCGCGGCTTAAGTCTCAATAATTCCCCCGTCGGGAGAGCGGACGTGGATATTATTTTGCAGGGAACAGATGCCGAGAGTCTACAAGCCGCAGGCGATCAAATCTTGGCCGCATTAGACTCCCAAGCCCAACTGGCTCGCTATAGCCCAGATGCCGACCCGCCGCAGCCCGAAATTCAAGTGGTGCCTGACTGGGAACGCGCCCAGCCCTTGGGGCTGACGGCTCTTGACCTGGGTGAAACGGTGCAAACAGCCATTCAGGGAACGGTGCCCACGCAATTACAACGGGGCGATCGCCTCGTCGATATTCGCTTGCAACTGGCCTCAGACCAATTGCAACAACCCGATCAGTTACAGCAACTCCCCCTGTTCACCAATGGCAATCAATGGGTGCGCTTGGGCGATGTAGCAGAGATTAAACCCGGCTTTGCCCCTGGCGAAATTCAACGGATCAACCAGCGCCAAGTCTTTATCATCGAAGGAACATTGAGCGAAGGAGCCAGCCTAGGCGCAGCCCTCGACGAAATGAACCGCACCGTTGATGCCCTCGACTTGCCAGCCGGAGTCTCACGCCTGCCCAGTGTCAGTGCCGAAACCAGCCGCGCTATTCAGCAATCCTTAGTCGTCTTGGGTAGTCTAGCTGCCTTCTTGGTCTTTGTGGTCATGGCTGTGCAATATAACTCCTTAATCGACCCGTTGGTAATCATGCTGACGGTTCCGTTTGCGATCGCAGGCAGCATTCTGGGATTGTTCCTTACCCAAACCGCCCTAGGCGCGATGGTCGTCGTAGGAGCCGTCTTGCTCATTGGGATCGTGGTCAACAATGCGATCATTTTGGTGGAGCGCGCCAACCAAATTCGTGAAGCCGAAGGGCTGGATCATCGTTCCGCGATCCTTCAAGCAGCAGCCGAACGCCTCCGCCCCATTTTGATGACCACCCTCACCACCGTTCTCGGCCTTTTTCCCCTTGCCCTCGGCATCGGCGAAGGCTCCGAATTCCTTCAGCCCCTAGGGGTTGTGGTGTTCTCTGGCCTCTCGGTGGCCACCATCCTCACCCTATTCCTGATTCCTTGCTTCTACACCTTGCTCCACGAAACGCTCTCTTCTGGGGGAACCCTGTCGCGCTTGCCACGGCTCCGTCCTCGGAAGCTGCCAGTGCCGCGCCCATAGGCCAAGCAAGCATCCGAGGAGAAGGGTATGGGAGAGCAGGGCGATCGCCCTGCTCTCCCATACCCGCCCAAAGCACCCAAAAAAAGCGGTAGATGTTGCCAAGGAGCAATCTACCGCTTTTTTGAGGTCGTTTTCTGTATTAAGGCACTGGTAAAGACTCGGCTAAATGCTCCCCTTGAGGGTCAGGGTGGCAAAGATTTGGGCGATCGCCCCCAACACAGATCACGTCATTACAAAGCAGGCGTCAAAGAGGGAGAAGGAGAAAGGAGGGCGATCGCCAATCCTGCTTTAGTCGTCCTGCTTTAGTCGTAATGCTTTGGCCGTAATGCTTTGGCCGTAGCAGAGCAAACCCACCGCAGGGATCACCCAGAACCCTTAGATTTTGGCTCCTCACGTCCTAATCTTCATCTTCCCAGGTTT
>Ga0105049_10004693_pt1 | contig 16031 bp, 12 predicted proteins | sample MAT06_FD_78087 | JGI IMG/M metagenome (GOLD analysis project Ga0105049, IMG submission 78087) | Freshwater microbial communities from Lake Fryxell liftoff mats and glacier meltwater in Antarctica - MAT-06 | ecosystem: Environmental > Aquatic > Freshwater > Ice > Liftoff microbial mat | place... | reverse complement strand
CTTTCTGCACGCGTTCAAGAATTGAATCGCAAAGGTGTGTGGCTTGCTCGCACTTCGGCACAAGGGAAGGCAGCCGTGGCCGGCGTGGTGGGTCCAACAGGACGGTTCATGCGTCCACTCGGACCCCTCGAACCTTCCGACCTTCATCAATGCTTTTCAGAACAGATTGGCGCCTTGCTCGCGTCGGGCGCAGACTTGATCATGCTGAAGTCGTTCATCGATCTGGATGAACTGGACATTGCCATTCATGCCGTGCGTTCACTAAGCACCGACGTACCACTGATCGCCTTGAAGTCGTTCCCTGAAGATGGCAGCGTTCTTGCCGGCTCGTATCCGAGCGACGTAGCAACGCGCATCACGGCGCATGGTGTAACGGTGTTGGGGAGTAATGGAACGGTTGGACCGCAACGAATGCTGGGAATTGTTGAGTCGTTGCGCGTAAGTACGGTACCCCTGTGCGCCCAACCCGACATTGGCATTCCCACCATCATCGATGGCATCCCTACCTACAATGCAGAACCACAGTACGTGGCCGACGCCGCTCGGCGCCTCGTAGAGCACGGCGCAGCCGTGATCGGTGCCGATGGCGGCGCGAGCGTCGATCACATTCGCGCCATTGCCGACGCCGTGCGCGGATGCACGATTGGCAGTGCGGCAATATCGATCAAGCACAAGGCCGTGGAAGTTGCGCCAACGGTGGACGCGGATAGTAGGAGTGCGTTTCATCGCGGACTTGGTACACGCTTCTTGAGTACGGTGGAGCTGGACATTCCTCGCGGACTCGACATGACGTCCGTGATCGAAGGTGCTCGCTTCCTCCAAGCTCATGGCATCGATGCCGTGAACATCAGCGATGGCGCGCGCGCACGCTTGCGAATGAGCCCCATCGCTATCTCGCACCTTGTCCAACAAGCAACCGGCATGGAATGCATCACGCACCTTGCATGTCGAGATCGTAACATGGTGGGTCTGCAAAGCGAAGTGTTAGGCGCGTATAGTTTGGGACTGCGCAACATTCTTGCCGTAACGGGAGACCCAACGCATATCGGCGACTTTCCCTATGCAACCAGTGTGTATGATGTAGACAGCATTGGATTGGTGCGAGCACTCGGCCGTATGAATACCGGCCGAGACCTCGTTGGGAATCCACTCGGAGACAGCACACAGTTCTGCATTAGCTGCGCCGTGAATCCTGCGGCAGAAGATCTGGAACGAGAGATCGACCGACTTGCCATGAAGGCATCAGAAGGCGCACATGTTGCCTTCTCACAACCAATTTTTGACGAAGAGGTCCTTACCTCCTTTCTCGACCGAATCCGCCATATCGACATTTCCTTTATGGTGGGCATCATTCCACTACGCACCATACGGCATGCAGAATTCCTGCACTACGAAGTGCCCGGCATGATGATCCCGTTGTGGGTGCGAGACCGCATGCGAGAAGCTGGTGCGAACACCGAACAAGCAACGGCCGTCGGTATCGACATCGCCGTTGAGTTCTTGCGATCTGTGCGTGAACGCGTGCAGGGTGTGTACCTCATGCCGCCCTTTAAGAAATACGACATTGCCCTTCGAATTCTTCAACAACTCCAACCCTGAGGCGTTTCGATGACACAGCCCGACCCGTATCAACTGCAAGACCCGAACAGCGCACCACCCATCGAATATATTCGCGTGGGGTTTGGTCCTCGATTTGCTGCCTTTCTCGTGGACGCGCTCATCATGATTGCGATTGCCGTGATCGTGGCCATGATCTTTATGTCGCTCGGTCTGAAGCCATCTCTCTTCGGAGAAGAAGAAATGCAGCAAATGCTCGCTATCTACAAGATGTTCGGTATTAGAGGCCCAGAGTTGGACACGATCATGGAATTTGTAGGAACGATCTCTGTGGCCGGCATCGTGGTTGGTTTTGCGTATTCGCTGATTGAACTCATGTGGGGTACGTCTCCCGGTAAGCTTACACTCGGCTTGCAGATCGCACGCTTAGATGGAACTCGCGGCGACATTTCGCTCTATGCAAAACGTTGGGCCGTGAAGCACATTAAAGAGATTCTCCAGTTCGCTTCGTTCATCGCCGCGATCTCTGTGCTGCAGACCATCGGCAGTTTTCTTGGGTTCGTGATCTTCATTGGATACTTCTTTGTGTTGAGCGAGTCGCGCATGACGTTGCACGATCGCATCGCACAGTCGGCGGTTTTCCGCAAACGCGACATCAAAGGTTAATCATGGCCTACTACCGAGACTATCTCGCACTCGACAAGATCCTGGACGCGCAAACGCTCGAGAGCGATAAGCATGGTCAGCACGCTCACGACGAAATGCTCTTCATCGTTACGCACCAAGCGTTCGAACTCTGGTTCAAACAAGTAATGTTCGAATTGCGAAGCGTGATCGACACCTTAGACGTGCCCTATGTACCAGAGGCGGCTGTGGCCACATGTCATGCTCGGCTTCAACGCGTGAACAAGATCATGGAGTTGGCAACAAATCAGTTTTCCATTCTGGAAACGATGACGCCGCCAGACTTCATGGACTTCCGAGCCTTCTTGAATCCTGCATCGGGATTCCAAAGTGCTCAGTTCCGCGTTCTCGAGATCGCCCTTGGTTTGACGGAGCAAAAGCGTGTTCTCAAGCATTACTCAGATGCCATGGACCCGCGCGACAAGGCCATCATCGAGCAGGCACGCGAGATGACATCGCTGTTCACCGTGGTGGAGAAGTGGCTTGAGAAAATGCCCTTCATGGAAGCAAGTGGCTTTACGTTTTGGCTAGCATACCGCCAGGCCGTTGTAGAGATGCTCGATCGAGACCGCTCCGAAGTGCGCACGCTGGCAGAAGCAGAACACCGCGATCCCGCAGAGGCACTTGCGCAGATCGACGGCATCGAAGATGGCTTCCATGGTCTCTTCGACGAACAGCGCTATACAGAAATGCTCACCTCGGGCACACGCAGATTGTCACAACGTGCCACCCACGCGGTACTCTTCATTGCAACGTATCGCAACGAACCGCTCCTGCAAATTCCCTATCGGTTCATCGATGCGGTTACCGAGCTCGACAAGCTCATCTCGCTTTGGCGATTCCGTCACACCCTCATGGTGAGCCGTATGATTGGCATGCGCGTGGGAACGGGTGGCTCGAGCGGGCATGACTACTTGATGCAAACGGCCATCAAGCAGCGCGTTTTTGACGACGTCACGGCCATGAATTCCTTCTTGATTCCGGCCATGTACATTCCGTCGCTGCCGCAAGAATTAGCACAGCGACTTCAATTCGTGAACGAAGCAAGGACCTGATGATGACCCTCCCCAGGCTCCGTCGCGTCGTGCAACGGAGTCTGGTGGAAACCCTCCGTGCCGTCGACGACGTTCTCTTCCCGCAATGCTGCCTCCTTTCCGGCACGCCGCTTCTCACAGGCACATCGCGCATCTCTGGCATTAGTGATGCAGCAATCGATGCTCACCCTCCCGCCCCGCCACCTTCCGAACTCTTTGCCTTGTTGGCTCGGCACTTCGATGCAGACGACATTGCGCTCGGCTGTGTGTACGCGCGCTTCGCCATCACAATTGGCTCTACGATCGACGCGGCCATCCACGCCCTCAAGTATCAAGGGCGCACCGTTCTTGCACAAGATCTTGGCAAGGAGGTAGGGCGGCATGTGGAGTGGATGGATAGAGATCGTGCACATTCCTATGCGGCCGTGATCCCCGTTCCTATCCATGCGGCGCGACGTCGCGAGCGTGGCTACAATCAAGCAGATCACATCGCGGTTGGAGTGGCAGAGATCTTGCGTGCGCCCGTATGCACCAACACGCTTGTGCGTACACGATACACCGTCACACAAACGCAGTTGGACGCAACGCACCGTGCCGGTAACGTGCACGACGCGTTTTGTGTGATGGACCGCTCGATCATCCATGGCAGGCACATCCTGCTGATCGACGACGTCCTCACCACCGGCTCGACGCTCAACGCCTGCGCCACGGCCCTGCTCGAGGCCGGTGCCCGACGTGTGGATGCCGCAACGATCGCAGCGGCAGTATGAATGCGTGACGAAGAAGCGGTATTTTGTGAACATGCTTCGTTTTCTCCTTGCCGCCCTCCTTTGCCTGTGTGCCCTAGCACCCATGGCCGCGCAGTTTGCAGTGGAGATCCACGATACAGATGGGATTCCCATATCCACCTATCACATGCGCCGCTTGCATGTGTTGGAATCGATGCCGGCGCGCGGCGCTGCCGTGATTCTCGCAGCCGATGTGCGGAACCGGCAGAACGATGTGGATTATGAGTTCCGACAGAACTCAAACTTCTTATACCTCACTGGCTTTCAATATCCCGATGCCGCACTCGTGCTCTTGCGCGACGGCATTGAGTTGAACGGCGCCGTGTATCGCGAGATCATGTTCGTGCGTGAGCGCAAACGTGAACGTGAGCAGTGGACGGGTGTAGAGATGGGACCCGAAGAGGCCATGTCTATGCTTGGTATCGACACCGCGCTTCCCTATTCGTCGTTGCCGGAAAAACTCAAGGAATGGCTTCCGTCGATAGACACATTGTTCCTACCGTCGCTGCCAACAAAGTCTGTGCGTATTCCACTCGTAGGCAAGAACCTGTATGTGGATGTCGATCTCAAAAAGCAATTGCAAGCATTGCACACAACGCTTGAATTCAAAATGTCGATGCCCATCCTTGCCGCCCTCCGAGAAGTAAAAGATGCAGATGAGCTACGCTTGATGCAGAAGGCGGTTGACGTGTCGATAGCCGGACATCGAGCAACCATGCGTGCTGCACGACCAGGTATGACGGAATACGAACTCGAAGCCGTGATGGAGTATGAGTTCAAGCGTGGCGGCGCAGAAGACGTGGGCTATCCCTCCATCGTTGGCTCGAAATACAATGCGTGCATCCTGCACTATACGTCCAACCGACGTCGCACGGCGGCACAAGAACTCGTTTTGGCGGATTGCGGCGCAGAGTATCATGGCTACACGGCCGATATCACGCGCACATTTCCGATGAGCGGACGTTTTACGCAGGACCAACGCACCATCTATTCCGTTGTGCTTGAAGCACAAGACAGTGGCATTGCTGCAGCTCGCGTTGGCGCACCGTTTCGCGCAACGCACGAGGCATCAAAGAATGTGATTGCGCGGCGTTTGATGGAGTTGGGGATTATTGCAGAATTGGCCGACGTGAAGAAGTACTTCATGCACGGAACGTCGCACTACTTGGGTTTAGACGTCCACGATGCCGGCACCGGTGGTGCATTGAAAACCAACAGCGTGATCACTGTTGAACCCGGCGTCTATATCCCCGATGGAAGTTCATGCGATAAGCGCTGGTGGAATATTGGCGTTCGCATCGAAGATGATATTCACATCACCGACGAAGGTCCGGTGAACATGTCGGGTTCGCTCCCCCGTCGTGCCGAAGACATTGAAGCATTGATGACACAAGAACCATGAGTCTTATCCGGTCGATCTCGGGTCTGCGCGCAACCCTAGGCAACAGCCTCACACCGGCAGTTGTAGCCGATCACGCGACGGCCTTTTCCACCTTGCTCCCTGCAGGACCTATCGTTGTTGGCCGCGATGGACGTCCGTCGGGCGTGTGGATCGCCGATGTGGTGGTTGGCTCGCTGCGCGCATGCGGTCGTACCGTGCGCGTGCTCGACATGGTGCCAACGCCCACCGTACAACTCATCACCGAACACACCGATGCCGTTGGTGGCATCAGCATCACAGCGTCGCACAACCCCGCAGAGTGGAATGGCCTGAAGTTCTTAGGTCCGGACGGTGTGTTCCTCGATGCCGAACAAAACACACGTCTGCTTGCCATTGCCGATGCACGCTCATTCGTTCTCTCTACAGATCAGCAACACGGCGCCGTCGAGCACATCGGAAACGCTGCACAGCAACACATCGACGCCGTGCTTGCGATTCCAGGTATCGCAAAGGGTGGCAAGGGCGGCAAGGTTGTCGTCGATGCCGTGAACGCCAGTGGCTCTTTCATTGTGCCACGTCTCTTCCGTGCATTGGGCTACAACGTGATCGACTTTGCATGCGATGGTACGGGAGTCTTTCCGCACGCACCAGAACCAACTGCCGAGAATCTCCAAGGTTTGGGAGAGGCCGTGCGCAGCAATGCGGCCGACTTCGGCATTGCGGTTGATCCCGATGCCGACAGACTTGTGCTCTTCGATCACAACGGCACTGCTATTGGCGAAGAGAAGACCGTTGCATTGGCCGCTGCGGCTGTGTTTGCGATGGGCGTGCGCGGAACCGCCGTGGTGAATTACTCCACGTCTCGCATGATCGACGATATCGCCGCTCCGTTTGGAGTTCCTGTGTTGCGCGCCGCGGTTGGAGAGATCAACGTTGTACGACGGATGCAACAAGAGCACGCTGTGATCGGTGGCGAAGGAAGTGGTGGCGTGATCTATCCTGCGTGTCACTTCGGTCGTGACTCCCTCGTGGGCATTGCCTTGATCACCACACTCATGCGCATGCGCTCGCTCACACTCGCAGAGCTGGCGGCCACGATGCCGGTATATCACATGATCAAAACGAAGTTCTCACTTGCCGATCGGTTACTTGTGCAACCAGTGCTCGACCGTTGCTTGCATGCATTTGCCGACGCGCAGATTAGCACCATCGACGGAGTGCATTGTGCATGGCAGGATCGTTGGATCCACATTCGTGCTTCGAACACCGAGCCCATCATGCGTGTGATCGCAGAAGCTCCCTATCAACATCACGCCGCAGAACTCATCGCCCGCGTTCAGGCGTTGTTGGAGGAATGACCATGACGTTCGATGCGCATGCATCTGCTCGAGCGCTTATGGTACAGTGCATCACCGAGGCGGTGGAGCGCGGCGGCCTAGCGATGACCATTGACGAGCCCTCTACGCTCGATGGCACGTTCATTCGACTTCGACTCCACGATGCTACGGTGCACTCGTTGTTCGAGGTGGTTGCGCCGCATCATCATGCATACGACGATGTGTTGCGCGAAAAGGCACGCTCGGTTGCAACGCGCATGCAGTCTCCACGCTTTGCCGTTTGCAATCTTCGGCAGTGCGTGGTCTACCGGACCGACGCTGTTGTGAAGCGCCTCAATGACGAGGAACAAATCGAGTCGACGTTCCCCTTGTGCACCATCTTCACGGTAGAAGAGGCGTCTACCGCTCAGTACAAACAACGCATCGTTGACACGATCCGCACATTTCTCACGCAACCTCCGCAGGCACAGCTCACGGCCGACGAACTGTTGGCGCTCCGTTTGGAGGAAACCACGGCAGACCTTATTGCGTGCACGCTCGATAGTACCGAACAACGTGCTTCTGTGGTGCGCCTGGTTACGTCCGTGCTTGCCTACGATCTCTTACAATTCCGTCACGAAGAAACGCTCGACCGACTCATTGTGCCGTACGGACTTCGAAGTCCACGTCTCCTCCTCGACATTGTTGGTGCCTTTCTCCGCGACGCTCGCGACAAAGGGCATCGCATGTTTCCCTCGCGCGTGTCGGACGTACACGTGGTGCATGCACGCGACGAGTTCTTTCGTGCGTCGCTCACAGATCTGATTTCGTTCTTGCAACGCATGGATCTCGTGCGCATACCCACGTCGGGAATGCATCGCGCCATCGATCGATATCTCACGTGGAGCTCGAGCATCAAGGAACACCCAACGCCCATCCTTGATGTGGTAGACCTTGCCTTGCGCATGACGTCGCGCACCGGTTCTGTGCGCTTCCTCGAACTCGGCACCACAACTGGCCTTGCCGCCCTTCGCGCCCTACACCATGCCGATGCACTCGGCACTCTCGAGCCTATGGTGCGTGTGTATGCACCAACGGCAGACGATGCGCGCATGGTGCAGTTGCGCACAACGGGAAGGTTGGATGAGCCTTCGCCGGTAGCCTTTATCGAGCAGCACGAGCGCGTGGAACGTCCCTGGACAACGGTGAGCATTTCCGGATACGACGTCACGGAACGTCACCGCCTGCGTCTTCTTCTCGAGCGTCTGCCACTCGTGGACGATGGTACGGTTATCCTCTACTTGCCATCCACGGCTCTGCATGAACAACGCTATGCCGGTGTGCGCAATGCCATCATGGCACGCTTCGATATAGAGTGGATAGTGGTGAGCGACGTACAGCCGCTCTCCGAGCCCGATGTGGCGCTTTGTTTGATCGTGGCAAGGATGCGAGGTGGCGAGGAACAGCACACTCCAGCACCTGCAAAACTCGTCTACGTGCGAGCGCCGTTCGCGAGTTTCTTCTTGCCGTGTGAGTCGCCGCGTGAGCGCGATGCAAAGCGCCTTGCTTCCATCGACGCGTTCTTGCGATATCTCTCTGCCTCGGAACGCGGAAAGAACAACGACGAAGCCGTTGTTCACGTGGTGGCACAGTCTGCGCTGCGTTCGCTTGCCGACACTCCGCATGCATCGTGGTCGGATCTGTTGATCCCGGCCGACGTGCTCTCGCGCATCTTGCTCAAATCTGAAGGCAAGCTCGTTCCACTTCGCGATGTGGCCACCGTTGCGAGCGGACTACGAACGGGTGCACATGAATTCTTCCTGCCGGACGTAGAGCAGATCGTACACGAAGGGATCGAGCCCGAGTATTGGCAACGCACGTTGATGTCGGGCGTCACCGTAGACAATGCAGTGATCGTTTCTGGTGAGGAATTTGATTCCATCACGTCAACACCATCTACATCGCATCGACTCCTGTTGGTGCATGGCATGCAGCGCGACATGCACGGCACGAACATGTTCACGCGCATTCAGGCGGCGGAGCGAGATGGGGTGCACACGCGAGCTGCGTTGCGTGGACGCGATCGGTGGTACGATCTTGGTGATGTGCGCGTGCCGGACATTGTCTTCCCACGACGGCTCGACGGGCGGTGGTTGGCGCATCGTAATACTTCGCATGCCTTTATTACCGACAGTTGCGTAGGCGTGCATTTGCACGACACCACCAACGCAGATGCACTGGCACTGTGGATGAATTCAAGTGCTGGACTCTTTTTTGCCGAGCTCTTCCGGCGCACGCACACAGACATTGACGTAACCGTCACCGAGCTCTCGCTCTTTCCGGTTCCTTCTGTGCAGATATTGCGCGACACACAACCACGTCAGCACCGCGAGTTTCTGTCGCGCACCATGTTGCCCCTCTCCACAGAGTTCGGCACGTCGGTAGCCGAGTGCGCACGACCAGACATCGTTAGCAAAGACCGACGTCGCCTCGATGCCTACTACATGGACTCCGTGTTAGCGCTCTCACCAGAAGAGCAACGATGGCTCTACCGATTTGCAATGATGTGGTGGACAGAGCCCACATCGAACATCCGTCACCTTACAAGCGCCATCATCTACGATCTCGAAGTACGGCATAAACTCCGTCCCCTCTCTTCGTGGTACACGCAAGAGATCGAGCAACTCCCCACCGATGCCACGCGCACCATCATCGTCCCGGACCATACGCAGGCAGAGGTAACGAGCACCATGTTCTCGCACGCCGTACGATTGCTTCGTGGAAGTCGCACCGAAGAGATCATCGAATGTTCATCGAAGGCAGAAGCAGAGATCATCGCGGTACTCTGTACACTTGGCAAAGTAACCATCGAGATTCCTACGGACGAGATCATCGTTAACATGCTTCTTCCCCAACTCCACCGTTTCCAGCAAACCCTAGAAGCAGCCATGGATGCGGCCTGCACAGTACTCCCCGACCAAGATATCCGCGAACTTGTGAAGCGCTCCGTTCGCGCGCGTATGACGGCACTGTAGGGCGGAAAGTGGGGGGTAGTGTATCAGAACTGAGGTGCGGCAAAGTCACATATTGAGAGATTTCGGTAACTTCGAATTGGGTTACAGTATTCGCTATGTTTCTAGTAACGATTGTGGTCACGCATGGCTTCAGACGACTTTCACGAACATGCCTTTAAGAAGCACACGCTGTTGAAGCTCGAAATGTTTGAGGCCTATACTCGAGCTTGGATTCCCGTGTTCCCAGCGTCATCCAACGTACCTGTACAATTGCAGATTTTTGATCTTTTTGCTGGCCCTGGCTACGACATTGTGGGCATTCCGGGTAGTGCTATTAGAATCCTAAATGCAATCGCGCTTTATCGTACGCTCCTAGTAAAACGTGAAACATTGATTGAATTGCATTTCAATGATTCCAATGCATCGAAGCTTCAGCAACTGCGCGTTCATGTTGAAGCATATATCTGCGGCACTCCTGAGTTGTCCGAAATTGTATCTGTGCACTGGTACTGTGAAGACACTGAGGTGCTCCTGCCTAGGCTTTCTCGGACGTTCAACAGTAATCCCTCTCTCGTATTCTTAGATCAAACTGGAGTAAAACACCTCAGCAAAGAGGACATCGCTCGCATGACTGCAACAAAGCGAACCGACTATCTGATGTTCTTCGCCTCTGCGCATGTTCGCCGTCTTGGTGCAACTAGTGAGTTTGCACAATACCTTGACGTACTAAATGTTGAGGCTATTCGCAAGGTACCATACCATCAGACGACAAGGGAAATCACAACACAATTGAATAAATCGATTCCGTCGAGCAGTAGCTTGAGATTCTACCCGTTTTCTATGATGAATGGACGCAATATTTATGGATTGATCTTTGCCGCCAGCCATCTTCTCGCAGTAGACAAATTCCTGAAGATTGCATGGGAGACGAACTCTAAGAACGGTGATGCGAACTATGACATTGACGATGAATCCGTTCGCCGAACAAATCTCAGTCTGTTCGACGGCGTTCACAAGCCAATGAAACGCGAGCACTTTGAAAGTCAAGTTGTTGACGAGATTCTGCAAGGAAGAATCAATAACAATATTGATCTCTATGAGTTTGCCTTGCGCAATGGTTTTCAAGGAGAATTTGCTGGTAAAATCGTAGAGGAAATGAAAGGGAATGGCCAGATTGCATTTCCAGGACGTAAATCTCACGTCAACTATGCCGCGTACAAAAAAAAAAGAATCCTATTTCAGAAAGGCTCATCATGAGTACATCCCGCATCGAATGGACGGAGGCGACATGGAATCCCTCAATCGGTTGCAAGAAAGTATCGTCGGGATGTGCCAACTGTTACGCGGAGACGATGGCCCACAGGCTCCAAGCGATGGGCACTCCTGGATATGAAAATGGTTTCGAATTCCGATTGTTACCAGATCGCATCGACACACCGCGGCGTGTGAAAAGGCCGACTACCTTTTTTGTGAACTCTATGAGCGACTTGTTTCACGAAGACATGTCAGCAGAGTACCTGGATAGGGTGTTTGAGACGATTCGCGCAACTCCGCACCATACGTATCAGATCTTGACGAAGCGTGAGAATAACATGGCATCGTACTTTTCAAGTCGGACCGTTCCGTCGAATGCATGGCTCGGCGTTACTGTAGAGAACAAGCGTGAAAAGCGCCGCATAGAAAGGCTCCAAGCTATTGATGCCAACGTTCGTTTTCTATCGGTGGAGCCGCTGCTCAGTGATCTTGGAGTAATTGACCTGCGCGGAATTCATTGGGTGATTGTTGGTGGTGAAAGCGGTCCAGGTGCGCGCCCGATGAAGAAGGAATGGGCTCTCCATGTTCAACGCCAATGTGATGATCAGGGTGTCGCGTTTTTCTTTAAGCAGTGGGGCACGTGGGGAGCTGATGGTGTCCGTCGGAGTAAGAAGGCCAATGGCAGACTGCTTGATGGTAAAGAGTGGAATGCAGATCCTATGAAGCAATCGGCCTAGGCGAGCGTCCGTCACGTTTCCCCTCCCTTGCGTCCCTTTCCGCCATGCATACCTCATGGCCGCTTCTCGACATTGTAGCACTCACGTTCGTTCGGTCGTTCACGGCCGCGCACGTGCTGATGCACGCCTCTACACACTCAGATTTAGAGTCGGCGCTGGATGGAGATCGAGAGTTGTTCGACGCCCTCCCCTCTTCGCCATCAACAGCGTTTGCCCTGCGTGAGCAAGCCGCATCGCTCCTTGACCAATGCGAACGTTGCAGTGCGCGCATCCTTACGCCGTTCGATACGAACTATCCAATCGGACTCCGCACGGCACTGCCGATGCCCGCAGTTCTGTTTGTGCGTGGAGTGCTGCGCAAGGCGCCATGCATTGGCGTTGTAGGCACGCGACGAAGTACAGATGGCTATGGGCGACCTGTTACCACAATGTTTGTTCGCACCTGGAGCAAGGCAGGGGCGACGATCGTGAGTGGCCTCGCAACGGGCATCGATACGTTTGCTCATACGGCCACGTTGGATGCGGGCGGACATACCATTGCCGTTGTTGCATGCGGCGTCGACCGCGTCACACCGTCATCTGCCATGTGGCTCGCGGAACGCATTATCGATCACGGCGGTGCGATTGTGAGTGAGTACCGCTGCGGCATGAAGGCCATGCCTGGATACTTTCCGGTGCGCAACCGCGTGATCACCGCACTGAGTGATGCAGTGGTGGTGGTAGAAAGCGCGGAGAAAGGTGGATCGATGATCTCGGCCGACTTCGCCACAAAGCAGGGACGTGCATTGTATGCCGTGCCCGGACCTATTACCTCTACACGCAGCGCCGGACCCAATGCACTCATCCGCACACGTCAGGCCGTGTGTTTGCAATCGGCCGAGCAGTTGCTGGACGACCTGGGTCTTTCACGTTCTGCCATGCTACCCTTTGCCCCTCCCATCACCTACTCTCCAATAGAGCAACAGATAGTGCAGGCCTGCACGGCCGGTGCTCGAACAGCCGATGCTCTTGCTTCGGTGACGGGACTTGCCCATGGCGACATCCTTGCCACCCTCCTTGGACTTGAATTTCGCGGTCTCATCCGTCGCCTACCAGGTCAGCACTTTGAACTCATCTCCTAACACATCGTTACGGGCACCACACTCAACGTCCGTATATTCACAGCATGTCTGCCCCCAACATCCCATCGCGAAAGCAAGAACACGTCAACCTCGTTGCCCAACAAAACGTTGGCTTTGCCGCAAAGACCACTGGCTTCGAACAGTACGAGTTCGAATACAATGCCTTGCCCGAGATCGATCTCGCAGACGTAGACACATCCACAACGTTCCTCCACCTCCCCATCGAACTACCGCTGATGATCAGCGGCATGACGGGCGGCTACGCAGATGCCGGGCGCATCAATGCACAGCTCGCAGATGCGGCACAACTCGTGGGCATTCCTATCTGCGTTGGTTCGATGCGCCAGGCCATTGCCGATACATCGCTGCACGCCACGTATACCGTCGTGCGCGAGCATGCACCTTCGGTTCCGGTGATCGCCAACATTGGTGCTGCACAGATCAAACGCACCGACAACCGCCGAGCGCTGAGCGATGCCTTGCGCATGGTAGACCTCCTACAAGCCGATGCACTTACTATTCACATCAATGCGTTGCAAGAGCTCATCCAACCGGAGGGCGAGCCGTCGTTCGCAGGAGTTCTTGATGGAATCGCAGATCTTGTTGTGGCATGTCCGGTACCGATCATCGTCAAAGAAGTGGGCGCCGGAATTTCTCCGGCTGTAGCCAACCGACTCCTCGACGTTGGCGTGCGCATCATCGATGTGGCCGGCGCTGGTGGCACATCGTGGGCCGGCATCGAGATCCTCCGTCACCCAAACGCAGACTCGGTTGCACACCTATGGGACGTGGGCATTCCCACCGCCGAATGCGTGCACCGCTGCGCTGCACTCATGCTCCACACTCCGTACACACTCATTGCCAGCGGCGGCATCACCTCGGGCACGCACGTTGCACTCAGTCTGGCCCTTGGCGCCCACTGCGCAGCATCGGCCAGACCGTTCCTCTTGGCAGTGATGGAAGGCGGCACGGAAGCAGTAATCGATTTGCTTCGCACTTGGGAACTTCATCTACGGCAATGGATGTTCTTATCGGGTTCTTCCACGATCGACGCGCTTCGTACAGCGCCACTCAGAAAGATATGATGGCAGTAGACCTTACATCCTATACCGAACTCGTCGAACATGCCTTGGGCGAAGAACTCGCGGCATACATCGCTCCATCGTGGCTCTACGATCCGGTTCGATATCTCATGGATGGTGGTGGCAAGCGCGTCCGACCTGTTCTTACGCTCTTGTGTTGCGAGGCGGCAGGGGGCACTCGCGAGGATTGCATGCCTGCGGCCGTTGCCGTTGAACTCTTGCACAACTTCACGCTCGTGCACGACGACATCATGGATCGTTCGCTTATGCGCAGAGGCCGGGCAACTGTTCATACGCAGTTCGGTGAGAGCGCCGCCATTCTCGCAGGTGATGTGCTGATGGGCATTTCCATGCGTCTATTGGAGCGTTCCGTTCGTGCGGCATCGATGCATACGAGAGAACGGCAGATAGACGGCATGGGCGTGATTGCGGCCTTTTCAACCGGACTCATCGATGTATGCGATGGACAAGCACTCGACCTTGCGTTTATGTCGCGCAACAACGTAACCATCGACGAGTACTTCACGATGATCACCAAAAAAACCGCACGTCTTCTCGAAATGTCGGCCACCATCGGAGCACGTCTTGCCGGCGCCGACGCAAGCACCATAGAACATCTTCGAACATTCGCCGCAGACCTAGGCATTGCATTTCAAGTGCAGGACGATCTTTTAGATATTATCGGAACGGCAACCTTTGGCAAGGCAACGGGCGGAGATATTGTAGAAGGCAAACGCACATGGCTCATGCTTGCTGCGCGGGAACGCACGCGTGATACCAACACTGCGTGGCAACAACTCGTAGACGACTTCTTTACACAGAACGGTCTCGAAGCATCACATATTCCAGACGTTACAACCATGCTGTACGAACTCGGCATCATCAACGATGCCCGTTCACTCGTGGAACAGTACAGCAAGGTAGCCTTCGCCCACCTTCACGCCCTGCCGCATTCACCTGCTCGCGATCTCCTCGAACAACTGGGCACAGGGCTAATGTCGAGGACACAATAAGCTCTCTCACGTCGGCTTGGCATTCTCAGTAATCTTTCATACATAGCACCGGGCTTCCCAAGGGCAGGGGGCAAGTACACGGAAAGAGGTGGTCTCATTATGCGGAATGTCCACCTTACAGAGCAGTCCGTTGGCAATCCAAACTGTCGCCACAAAGTAGTTTAAAAGTGTGCGTCCTGCCATTTCTGTTGGTTATGCATGGTCGTCATAGAATAGCCGATAACGGTTTGCAGCTACAAGAAGGGCGGGACTTTCACCACAAACTAGGCGTATGTGCTTTGTTTCCATTGGCCACTTACGAATCATTGATTTGTGCAATCAATGAGTCAGCAAAGAATGGAGCAGCAAAAGGATTGTCTATGAGCCAAAGCCAAATTCCATCAGCACTTTTCCGCATCATATTAGCAGAAGCACCCTTCATAGCAATAGGATTGCCTTGTGGGTCTGTTGCTGTCATAGTCCATTTGTCTAACCAATACATCATATCATTTCCGACTGGCGAACATTTATGTTCATAAACTTTAATGTCTGCTCTCATATTGCAAAGATTCGCAACAACCTTTTCTATGTTGGTAAATCCACTAATTGCATTTCCGTCTTTGCCAATATAAATTGCCTCAGGGTCAAAGCAGGTCATAGCATTTTTCAAATCTCCATTACGAACGCAATCTAAAAAGTACTCGTCTGCTTCATTAGGGTCTGTTCTGTCAAAATTTTGTGTCATTGTTTTTTCTGTTTATTGATGTATGTGTCTAGTAGCATTACGCCCAACGGTTTGGCAGTACAAGAAGGGCGGGAATTTAACCACAAAACTTCATTCGGAGAACTGAACTTTCGGCTTGCACAAATGTGTCTGGGTAGCACGAACCCCGCCTTTTGGGTAGGTGCTGTTATAGGGCGTTCTTCTTTCGTCAAATGTCAAGCCGTCCAAACGTTTCATTGCAAGGCGTGTTCAAGTCAATGAATTGAAATCTAGGTGCTGCTTCTTGACTTAGTAATTGGAAGATTTTATAGCTTTCGGTGTCAGATGACAAGTAAAACTCAACAGCT
>Ga0105049_10004686_pt1 | contig 16042 bp, 13 predicted proteins | sample MAT06_FD_78087 | JGI IMG/M metagenome (GOLD analysis project Ga0105049, IMG submission 78087) | Freshwater microbial communities from Lake Fryxell liftoff mats and glacier meltwater in Antarctica - MAT-06 | ecosystem: Environmental > Aquatic > Freshwater > Ice > Liftoff microbial mat | place... | reverse complement strand
TCAAATTCTCGCGGCCCATGGACATGATCGTCGATAAAAACGGCACCATCTGGATTTTGGAATACGGCACCCAATGGTTTGCTACTAACCCCGATGCTCGCTTGTCACGCATAGATTATGTGCGGGGCAACCGCCCGCCAATACCCGTGTTGGAGCTGGAAAAAGATGCCGGGGCAGCGCCCTTTGCCGCTTCTTTTTCTATGTCAAAAACAAAAGATTACGACGGGGAAAAACTGCAATACGAACTTGATTTTGGTGATGAAACGCCGATTCAGGCCATTCAGGCTAAGCACGCCACGGCACGAGGCGGTATTTTGCTGTCCAAAGACATTCCTCAGAAAAAATCCGAATTGGACAGCATCACTCACGTGTACCAAAGGCCGGGTACATACACCGCGACCTTGAGAGTGACGGACATTGAAGGCGCGGTGAAAACAACGCAACTAAAAATAAACGTCGGCAACGAACGCCCCGAAGTGCGCTGGGACTTTGCTGGGAAAAACCGCAGTTTTTATCAGCCAGGCACCCTGCTGCAATACCAACTCGTGGTGAACGATGCCGAAGACGGCTCCCTGCAACAAGGCGCGATTCCGCCCGATGCGGTGGCCACGACCATCGATTATTTAGAAACGGGCTTTGATATTACCAGCATCGCCCAGGGGCACCAGGCGGCCATGCAACAGACAGAGTACGCCCGTGGAAAATTGCTGATGGATCGCTCGGATTGTAAAACCTGCCACGCCGAGGATCGGGCGGTCAATGGCCCTGCATTTCAGGCCATTGCCGAGCGCTACCGAAACGATGATTTTGCCGTGCGCAACCTCACGAAAAAGATCATAAAAGGTGGTGCAGGTGTTTGGGGGCAAACAGTGATGAGTGCGCACCCACAAATTTCCGAGGAAGATGCGGGGGAGATGGTTCGTTGGATTCTTTCACTTGGCAGCCCCCCCAAACCCAAGCAAGCGCTGGCTGTCGCCGGGGATTACCTACTGGCGCCACCGCCACCAAAAAACCCGAAACAGAAGCCAAAAGCGGGTACGTTTATTTTTAAAGCCAGTTACCGCGACCGGGGCAGTGCCAGCCAGTTGCCGCTAGAAAACAGCGAGACCATCGCCCTGCGCCCCGCCTACCAGCAAGCGGAACAGGCAGATAGCATGTCGAGCAAGGTACGTACCTACCGCCCTTTTAATGGCGACACGGTGGTGCTCAACGAGTTGAAAAGCAATGAGTTTTTTGTGTTCAAACACACCGATTTGACGGGCGTGCACAGCATTGCCCTGGGCATTGGCATGAGCGACAGCAAGTTCCAGTACGGCGGTGGCAGGGTGGAAATTTGGCTGGACTCACCAAAAGGAAAGTTGATTGGCAAAGCTGATATTCCGGCGAAAGATGGTGGAAAGCTGATGGAATTTGTAACGGTGGATGCAGCGCTGGTGGCAACGAGCGACGGTAAGTTTCACGATGTGTATTTCGTGCTAAAAAATGAGAAGGCGCCTTCGAAGGCTGTTGGGGCGGTGGATTGGGTAAGGTTTGATATGCGGGAGTAACTAGAAAAGCAGGGAAGCTGGGCTACTAACTCCAGCTTCCCGTAGCAATTATTTATTTCTCCGCTGATGCGAATCCTTTTATTTTTTCCCAGGACTCTCCAGACTTCCCTAAATAGTCCTGTGGGTCATTGAGTTTTTCATGGATAAATTTCATATTTTTATTGTAAAGACTTTGGTATGCAGCAGCAATTTGAGTGGAAGGCCATTGATCTTTTAGGCGATTCATAACCTTTATAAAAACATTTGGGTCTGGAAGGTCAACTGCCTGTAATTCATTGGCATAAAACTCAATTTCTTTTAAATCTGCTTTTTCTAAGAAATCAAACTGATTCACCAATATACCAATTGTTGTTTTCCTTAAATTATTAAAATAGGAATCATTACGGTTTTTTACCAACACCTCATTTCGATAATAGGCATCCACCTCTTTCCAAGAATAATTTTGAGGGTTGAATACATAGTCATGCATCTTTACGTCAGCAGGGATAACCCCAGCGGCAATATTTGAAGCGCTCACCTTATTGATCATCGAAGGGGTATCTACGGGGGGATTCTGTTGGCAGCCAAAGGCTAAAAGAATCAAAATAAAAAATAAGAAAAATGATTTTTTCATGTTTTGGTAATTTTAAAGTGTAAAAATTTGGGTTCAAATCAGCTGTAAACAGTCTGCTTTTTTGCAAAATGCTTTTTCATAAATGAAATTTAAAAACTTGATGGAGGGCAGCATGCATTTTGTGCAGCAGTACCTGTAACAACAGTGGAGCCTGTTTCTTCCCATACACCATTTCCCTGTTGAGCATAAGTGTATTGCATTCCGTTTGCACCTGGAGTGTCTTTGCAACAATCATCTCCTCCTGTTGTGTATGTGGTGATTCCTGTTGCATGTTCACCACATTCACAGTTCTTCGCCGCAAATACCGTAAAAGTATGTGACAGGAAAAGAATCAATAATACGGGTACTAATTTTTTGTTTGGCATAAATATTCGTTGTTTAAAATGTTAAAGAAAGAAATCGATTTTATTAATAACAGACACAAAAATACCGTAGATAAGTAATGCCGTTTCGCCTCATTTCGTCTCATTTCGTTCTATTTCGTCTCCTTCGGCTTTTGATAATACCTTTTTGCGAATTTCATTGGCTTCCTCCTGCGTAATCAACCCTCTTTGGGAGCTTATTCCAGCATTTTTCATCCAACGATAAAGTGTTGATCGGGATATTCCCAATTCAGTACAAAGCTCTTTTTTAAATATTAAGGTAGCGTGTTTCATGGGTATTCATATTAAAGTGATACTGTCAACAGCGTTGACAGGTGAAGGATAGATACATAAAACAGGATAAATGTCTACTAAGGGCAATTTTTGAAGACCTATTGCCTTTGAAAGGAAGGGAGGGGGCAGGGCAGAATTGAGTGAAACCATCTGGGAGGCGTTATGAAGACTATAATACAAAGATACCTATCTACTTTACACCACCAAGAGCTGTCCAATATAATTTCTTCGGGTGGAGTCCTCAGATTATCACACCTCCAGCTGATACCGCACCACCTCCTCCACAAAGCGCCGATGATTCGCCAGGCGCGGCACCTTGTTCTGGTTTCCAAATTTTCCCCGCGCACGCATCCAACGCAGGAAGGTACCGCGTGGCACGCGTCGCAGCGAAAGTGGTTCGAGGGCCATGCCTTTGTAGCGTTTGGCTTCGTAATCGGAGTTGATGCGTTGCAGCGATTCGTCGAGGACGCGGCTGAACAGCGCCAGGTCGGCAGGTTCTCTATCAAACTCGATCACCCATTCGTGGCCGCCTTTGTTGTGGTCGCTGGAGAAATAGACGGGTGCGGCGGTGTATTCCGAAACGACGGCGTTTAGTTTGCGGCAGGCATCTGCCAGGGCTTTGTCGGTATCGCCCACCATCACCTCTTCGCCGAATGCGTTGATAAACTGTTTGGTACGGCCTGCAATTTGAATGCAGAAGGGATATTTTCGAGTGAACACGACCGTATCGCCGGGGAGGTAGCGGTAAAGTCCGTTGTTGCCCGTAATCATGATGGCGTACAGTTCGCCCAGCTTGACATCCGAGAGCAGCACCGTTTTAGGGTTCTCTTTGTTCCATTCCTCCAGGGGCACAAATTCGTAAAAAACACCGTTGTTGACCAGCAGCAGCATGTCGTTTTGTCCCAAGTCGCATTGCGCGCCGAAATAGCCCTCTGAGGCGTTGTAAATTTCCTGGTACACAAACTTGTCGCTCGGTATCAGCGCCTTGAAAGTTTCCCGATACGGCTCGAAACTGACACCGCCGTGCATGTACGCTTGCAGGTTGGGCCACACTTCCAACATGTTATTTTTTCCTGTTTTTTCCAAGATCATGCGGAACAGCACTATGAGCCAGGTAGGCACCCCACCAAATAAGACAATATCGTTTTGCTTGCTGGTGATATCGGCGATTTTATGCAGTTTTTCTTCAAAGTTGGGCTGTAAAACCGTCTGAAAATCAGGCGTATAGAACATTTTCCCAATAGTCGGCATGTGTTGTACCAGTATGGCGCTGACATCCCCCAGCTTCGTTTTGGGGTATTCTGGCAGGTGTTGGAAGCTGCCCGGAACCACGAGGTGCTTGTATTGAAAGGCCGCCATATCGGGCTTGTTGGCGTAGAGCAGGGCAAGGGAGTCCCAAATGCCTGCCAAATGGCAATTGAACAGGTTGCCGTAGGGGACAGGAATAAATTTGCTTTTATCGCTGGTGGTGCCACTGCTTTTGGAATACCAGTTCACTTCACCGGGCCACAGCACGTTTTTTTCACCGTGCATCATGCGGCCGATGTCGTTTTTCAGGCCGTCGTATTCATGGGAAGGCACCTTTGATTTAAAGGTTTCTGCCGAAGTGATGCTGGCAAAATCGTAGCGTTTACCGAATTCGGTGGTGCGGCCACGGTCGATAATTTTCCGCAACCAAAGCTCTTGTGTCTCCTCTGGATGCAGCATATAGTGCTCTATACGCTTCATGCGCATGTTCAAATAGCGTTTAACTGCTTCGTTGATGAGCCACTTCATATAATTCGGAGCGCAATATGCTTTGGGCAAAGGTACAATTTTGCCCGGGCTGTAGCCAAAACATCCGTGTTGTGCTTGCAATGACCAAATACCTTTCTCCGACAAAGAAAGTAAAGTTCTCTTAATATTGGGTGCCATTCGTCTTTACTTATTCGTTGAGACCACTAAAAGTGGCCAGACAAGCGCTATTTGGTCTCGACGATTTTTCATCGTTCGACCAATTAGTAAAATACAAACGCCTGAATCCCTCTTTTCTCCCAATATGCCCCTTCAAGATTAGGAGTAATAATTGCCCGATGAATTTGTGGTAGAAAATATAATAATTGACAAATATCATTTTACATTGCGCCCAATTACATTGCCCTACTCTCTAACTTTTTCACTCAATTATTTTGTTGTGAATTCGTATTTAGAAATCTTCATCGGCGGTTTAATTCCAATGCTTCTTGGGTTCATTTGGTATCACCCGAAAATTTTCGGAGGGCCTTGGATGAAATCCCTAGGTTTCACCGAAGAATCCTTGAAGCAAGGCAACATGGGATTGACCATGGGATTGGCCCTCGTAATCTCTATGGCTATGTCATGGCTTAATAACGCGTACGCCAGCCATACGGAGCCAGGCATGAGCCAGTTTGTGCATGGTTTTTATCATGGAGCATTCTACATGGGTGTCCCTGGTGCATTGGTTTTGGCCTCAAACAGCCTGTTTCAGCGCAACAGCCTGACCAATATCCTTATCAATGTTGTATACTGGATCGTCGCGCTGGGGTTGATGGGTTCGTTTTTGTATTCTGTGGCAGCGCCAGAAGTAGCTCCGGTGGGGTAATTTTTTACTTGAAACTAAGCAGCGCCATCCCTGATTTAATCGGGGATGGCGCTTTGTTTTGAGAACAATGTCCTTCGACCTTACCAATCAAGGCGATCCACAACAATCCGAACCTCTCCTTTTACCAGGTCGGTCGCATCGGCAGTTTGTTTCATCAGATCGTCCACATTTTTGCCAGGGTGCACTTTTTTGAAATAGGTGTCAAACCAAGGTGCGACCACCTGCTTCATATCGGTGTACATATCAACGGTAAGCATGTCGTAGGGCTGTGCGGAACCAAAAGGTATGTTGAGGCCGAGCAAAACCCTTCTTTAAAAAATTTATATTTTTTTATCCGTTCGCCAAGCTTGTCATTAGGACTCTTACCGTTGGAATTTAGCACAATTATCTGTTCAAGGTAATTTCAAATTCGTTCCTAAATAGTTTTTAATTCTAAGAACGAATTTGAAATCTTCATTTTAATTTGACGGCATTGGGTCACTACCAAAATTGCCATGCACCATTTTCCATTTGCCGTTTTGCTTGGCATACACACGCGTTGATTTGGCTTTAACGGGTTTCAGTTCTCCGTCTTTGTTTTTGTTAATGCCTGCAAAATTGTAGGTGAGAATGGCAACATCGCCATAAACCTGCACTTTAGGATTTAACATTTCGGCAGCTACTCTGCGGCCTGGGGCTTTGCCGGCAGGTTCAGCTAAACCCATCAACACATTTTTGCCATCAATACGGGTGGAATAATCACCATTAAATTCAGTGTAATCATCCGCTACGTTTTTAAAAATCTCTGCAAGATTGCCGGGGTCGGCCGCTTGGGCTGCCCATTGTGCTTTGGCCATGCCGATAATTTCATCAGCGACTTGTTGATTAGAGTTTGCCTGGGAATAAGAAATCGAAGGCAGAATGATTATGCCCATTAGCATAAAAAATCCAAGAATTACTTTTTTCATTTTATTGTTGTCAGTGATTATAGTGCTGACTCCGCACTTTTTTATTGCTTACTCTATTCGGTTTTCAGCATCCCCGTCATTCAATTATTTTTTTTCAGCGAACTGGAAACTCCCGCAGCGATAGCGCCTTCTTATAATTTGCAATGGCACAGAACTTGAGCTCAGTCATAAGCAAAAAAACTATTCGCAATTTTCAATGCTTCTCGCTCGCCTTTGTCGGGATACACAATACTGACGAGCAGGTTTGTACTGCTCTCGGTGTCCATCAAAGCCATTAACAGTGCATGCACCCCATCTTTTGTCCCCAAAACATAAAATCCGGTAAAATCATGGAGTTCGGTCGAAGCGACTTTGTCTACTTTATCGTACCCCAATTCTTCGGCCATCGCAACCAGCGCTTGTGCAAGACCCTCTTCCGTAAGGTTTTCATCTTGGAAGGGTGTGATGCTAAGGAAGATATTGTCGTTGGAAGCTGAGAATTCTTCGCCGTCATTGCTGTCAACCTTGAAAGTTGCTGGGCACGAAAAGCCTATACCATGCGCGTCCCAACGCAGTTCTACTTGAGCGAATGAAAATTGGGCGGCCAGCAATAGGCCGATGGTAGAAAGAAATGGAATGGTTGTTTGTTTCATGGAATAATATGTTTGTTTGTGAAAAAATGTTTGTTTCTCATGTTATTTGGTTTTAAGGGGAATGTTTTTCAAAGCTTTCATTTGCTTGTCTTTAGATTTGCACTACCCTTACTCCATTTCTCCGCACGACAAAAGTGTGGTCAATTGTTTGATTAAGCGGCGGTATTGACCGAAGGAGTGGTTTCACTGTCCGAAGCTGCGGATTCATTGACCCAACCTGAGAACAGCATAAAACTTGTACCTTGCTTTTTATGAGAATTCTTCTGTTTCTGCCTTTCCTCGTCCCTTCCATAGTTTTTGGTCAAACCACCATGTTGGACAGCTTGGAAGCGCAGTTTTCCGCCCCAAAAAACGATGCCCAACGGCTAGAACTGCTCGCCCAAATGACGGATGCCGCTTATGGAATTGATATCAAAATAGCCTTGGGTTATGCCAAAAGGGGCGTGGCTTTGGCAGAACAAAGCAGCGATAAAAACTGGCAGCCTAAATTTTATGAAATGCAGGGCCGCATGCACGCAAACCTATTGCAGCTAGACTCTGCTGTGCTTTTTTTCGACAAGGCCATGACGGGCTATGCCGGCATTGGCAATAAAAAAGGACAGGCTACAACATCCTTCAAAATAGCCTGGGTGCACAAGAAAAAGGGAGAAATAGACAAGGCTATGGATGCCGACATCCAAGCCCTTAGGGCAATGGAAGCATTGGGCGACCAGGAAGGTATTGCCGATGCACTCGGTAGAGTTTCCGAAGACCTTACAAGACAGGGACAACACACAGAAGCCATGGAATATGCTCAAAAGGCTATTGATATCTGCCAAAAAAACGGGTATCAGAAACAACTCGCCAATGCGCTTACATTTGCGGGCGATGCTTGTATTTCCCAAGGCAACCCCGGACGAGCGCTGGAGTATTACAACCAATCCCTCAAGCTGGTGCAGGCGCAAGGGTTTGGAGCAGCCGCTTTGGCCGATAACCTCAACAACCGGGGAAATGCCCTGAAAAGGCTAGGGCACTATGATGCGGCACTAGATGCCTACAAAGAATGCCGCCTCAATGCTGAAAAAGCCAACTACTCCAACGCCATCAATGCAACCACGGCCAATCTGGCTGATATATACTTGCTTCAGGGAAATTACGCAGCAGCTTTGCCCTTCCAGTTGAAGACCATCCGGTTGCAGGAAGAAAGCCGCGACCTTTCCAACCTTGTCGAAGCCTATAACCACGCCAGTATCATCTACGAAAACATGGGCAACTACAGCCAGGCACTGCAATACGAGCGGAAAGCCCGCCAAATGCGGGATAGCACGGCCTCCCTTCAAAGTGACGCTGCCATTTCAGAATTGCGTACCCAATACGAAACCGAAAAAAACGAAGCCACCATCAGCGCCCAGGAGCAACAAATTGCGCAACAAAAAATGGTGCAATGGCTCGGTTTCGGCCTGGCGGCCTTGCTGGCATTTATGGCCTTAAATTTTTACCGCAACGCCCAATCGCGTAAAAAAACAAACGCCTTGCTGGCCGCCGAAAACGCCCAAAACGAACTGCTGCTCAAAGAAATCCACCACCGTGTCAAAAACAACCTGGAAGTGGTATCGAGCTTGCTGGCATTGCAATCGGCCCAAATTGACGACCAGGGCATCAAAGACGCCATGCTGGAAAGCCAGAACCGCGTGCAGTCTATTGGCATTGTACACCAGAAACTGTACCAGGGCACCAACCTCGGCGCCATTGAAATGAAAGACTATTTCCTCAACCTCAGCGAAAGCATCCTCGATGCCTTCGGCGCTGAAGACCGCGTCACCATCGAATGCGCTATGGAACAATTGGATGTGGACATCGACACCGCTGTGCCGCTGGGCCTTATCGTCAACGAACTGCTGACCAATACCCTGAAATACGCTTTCCCCGATGGACAAAAGGGCCAGGTGAAAATAAAACTGGAAATGAACAATACCGGTAACTTATACCTTGAAGTTTCCGACAATGGTATCGGCAAAACGGGCATCTCCAAAGGCACCGGCTTCGGTACACAATTGGTTTCTTTGCTCACCCGGCAATTGAATGGTTCTATGCAAGAAAAGACAAAAAACGGTACCGTAATTTCGTTTGATTTTAAGCTCTCAAAAGCGGCGTGATTACCTTGTGGGCGACCAGGTGTGGGCGACCGCAAGGGTCGCCCCTACCTGCTTCACGCAGGGAATAATTCAATTTTTAGTGACTGTTTTCGTTGGATTGGGCATCTCATCACTCATCGCTCATCACTCATCGCTCAAAAAAAATGTCTGATTCTCCCATCAAAATACTCGTGGTTGAAGATGAAATGCTCATCGGCGCGAAAATATCCATGTTCCTCACAGAACTGGGCTACGAGGTGACGGGTATTATCCCCAGGGCTGAAGAGGCCTTGTTGAAAATTTCAGCAAACGCGCCCGATATCGCCCTGCTCGACATCCAATTAAAAGGCGAAATGGATGGCGTTGAATTGGCTCTGATCCTGCAAATTGAACATCATATTCCCGTGGTTTTTTTGACGGCAAATGTCGACGATGCTTCCTTTCAGCGGGCAAAATTGGCTAAGCCTTTTGCTTTTCTGGCCAAGCCATTCAAAAAACTGGATTTGCAACGAGCACTGGAACTGTGCATCAGCCTGATGGCTGTGCAACCACAGACAGCACAAGCCGAACCGGAGCCCGGAGAATACACGCCCACCATTCTGTCTGACCGCATATTCGTGCGCTACAAGGAAAAAATGGTAAAAATCCTCTTCGACACCATCCTGTACGTCGAAGCAGAGCGGAATTACTGCCGCATTGTCACCAGCGATAAGGAGTTCCTGTTGTCGATTCCCATGAAAAGCCTGGAAGATAAACTGCCCGCCAGCCTTTTTCAGCGCATACACCGCTCCCACCTCGTCAACCTGAAGCAGGTGGACGAGGTGGAGGAGGGTTTTGTTGTTATTGGGAAAAAGAACTTGCCACTGAGCAAGTCGTTTCGGAATGCGTTTTTGGAAAGAATTAGAACGGCCTAGGGCGATACCGCGAGAAATGTGGTTAAATTTTTGAGATTTCTCGCGGTATCGACTCAATACTTAGAGAAATCTCTTATTTTTGTATAGATTTCTCACAGTATCAAGCATTTCACCAGGGCTCAAATCATCATTGGTCGCGAAAAAGAAAAGGAAACGCTGGACAAAATCCTGCGCTCAAACCAGGCTGAATTCCTGGCACTTTACGGTCGCAGAAGGGTAGGCAAAACATTTCTGATCCAGGAGCATTTAAAGAAAAACATTGTTTTCGACATTTCAGGCACCAAAAATGGCTCAAAAGAACAGCAACTGATCAATTTTTTGGGGGAGCTGACAAGAAGGTATGGGGCGGCCTCAGAACATGCTGCGCCTAGGACTTGGCATCAGGCTTTTGAATACTTAGCGTCCTATTTGTCAAAATTGCCTAAGTCAGCTGCAAAGCACGTCGTTTTTTTAGATGAAATGCCTTGGTTAAATACACCCAAGTCAGATTTTATCTCAGCGCTTGAATTTTTCTGGAATCAGCATGTGTCTAAAATGGGCCACATTTTGCTGATTGCATGTGGCTCTGCTGCTTCCTGGATCAGGAAAAACTTGATTCAGGCAAGAGGAGGTTTGTATAATCGCGTAACACAACGGATAAAACTAAGCCCCTTTACCCTGTATGAAACCGAGTTGTTTTTTCAAAATATGGGACTTATCCTACCCAGATACCAGATTTTAGAATTGTATATGGCGATGGGAGGAATACCATTTTACCTCAAAGCCGTAGAAAAAGGCAAGAGCGCCGTCCAATTGATCGATGAGATTTGTTTTTCCCCACAGGGCCTCTTAACCGAAGAGTACAGCCAACTTTACCATTCCTTATTTAGAAATGCTGAATACCATATTGCTGTTATTGAAACTTTGGCAGCGCAACCTCATGGATTGTCTCGCGCTGAAATTGCGCTTTATGCCAAAATAACCGAGGCACAATTGTCCAAAACCATGGAAGAATTGGTGGAGTGCGATTTTATCAGTTTTTTTCAGCCATTTCTCAACAAAAAGAAGGATGGTGTGTACAAGCTGACCGATTTGTATTCGCTCTTCTTTCTAAAATTCATACAACCAAATAAAGGAGCTGGGAGCAAAGTTTGGGAGCAATTATCCCAACAAAGCCAGTACACAGCCTGGAGCGGTTACGCCTTTGAAAATATCTGTATGATGCACATTGCGCAGATCAAAACAGCTTTGGGCATCAGTGGGGTTTATACCAAGCATAGCTCCTGGAGATACAAAGGCAGCGACGTATTGCCAAGGGCACAAATAGATATGGTGATCGACAGGGCTGATCAAATCATTCATTTGTGTGAAGCGAAATTTACAAAGGGGAACTATGCACTGACTGGCGAATATGCTGCACGTCTAAGGCTAAAGAAATCGATTTTCAAAGAAGCTACCAAAACGAAAAAAGCCGTTTTTACGACGCTATTGAGTACCTACCCAGCTATGCAAAATCAGTACTATCTCGCTGAAATTGACAGTGAAATTAGCATGGATGCTTTGTTTGCGCATTAGGACGCACACGATTTATGCGAGACTTTTTCATTTCACACCAAGCCACTACCACACAAAGGGTGATAATGTGCTTGACATCAGCCACGGCTCTGGCCCAAGCGTTTTTGGCTTTGTGTCGTAGTGGCTTGGTGTGAGCCTTTTTTATGTCACACCAAACCACTACGACGCAAAGGGCGATATATACTTGGCTGTTGTTACAGCCTCTGGGGATCTGACCCACTACCCCTTCAACACCTTCACCGCTGCGCTAGCATCCCCCGCCGCAATCCGCACAAAATACGAACCAGTCGGCAAGATGCTCATATCAAAGTCCAGCACGTTTTCACCTTCCTGCAAGGTCACATTCCGCGTCATGAGTACCTGACCTAACATATTGCATACGCTCACTTGTGCATCGCCGCCTTTCTGTGCCGTAAGGCTGATTTGTGTAAAATCGAGCACCGGGTTTGGTGCAACGCTGATGCGCAGCGACGCCGTTGTTGGTTCATTGTTGCTTACTTTGAGGCTGCGGGTGCCATTGCCGTACCAAACTCCCCAGGAGTGGTTGCTGACCAATGCCGTGCTGCTCCCAGAAGGCAGAATCTTGTTGGCATTCAGGCCCTGCGTGCGGATGTTGTAGATGCCGCTGCTAGGATTGGTTTCATACAACAACCTGCTGTCCAGGCGGTTGTAATTGGGCCAGCCTTGCGCGCCGTTGTTGGTCACGATGGTATTGTAATCACCTGTTTCACTGTTAGCGCCATAAATGTCATAGCGCGTCGTGTTCGTCGTTTGATCGATAAAATCAAAAGCAATGATGTAGGGTGAGTTCTTCGAGAAAGCAGGGTCAGCGATGCTGGTGTTTTCAGGGATGCCCGTGAACAATTTGGAAATAAAGGCCGTGTTGGCTGGCGCAAACTGTCCGTTTTTCCAAAACTCCAGGAAGCCAATATCCCAGTAGCTCAGGTCTTGGCCCTGGGTGTTAGTGAGGTCGTTATAGGCATCGTACATCAGGTTTTTGCCGGAGTAGTCAAACTCCAGGACATCGGCATAGCCAACGTCACCTGTTATCTGCCCCGTCGAATAGGTCGGGTTGTAAAGCTTGAATTTTTGCTGCGTATTACCCGTAAAATCGAAAATGAAAATATAAGGCTCCTGAGTATTGCTCAGTGCAGCCACATAACGCCCATCTTTTGAAATAGCCGCCTGGCGCCATTCCGGCAAGGTACTCAGTTCAAATTCGGTAACCAGTGCAGGATTGGGGCTATAACTTAGTCCCTGATAAATAATATGACCAGCGTTGTTGACAAACACAATCTCCTGTCCATTGTCGGTAATACTTGGGCGACTTTGAAGGCCTTGGTTGTATAAATTGCCTAAAATAGCGCCTGAGCCGTTCGCCAGGTCAAGCTTTTGCAGGTCGTTGGAAACACAAAGCACATAATCGGTACCAGGATTCGGGGCGAGCTGCCCAAGGTAGTTGCCACTTGGTACGCTGCCGCCGATGCCAACGGTAGAAAATGCACTCGCTGCGGCATTGGCCACCGTTGCTCCATACAAATCCGTCGCCGCCTGAATCACCGCGATGCGGCAATCCACAAATTTGCTGGATTTGGTGAGGTAATCGCGCAAAGCCTTGTAATAAACTTGTTCGGCTTTGACTTTACCCACCGCAGCATTGGTGGTAAACAGGTAAAACGCGTAGTTCGGGATGCCGCTGTTGATGTGCACCCCGCCATTATTTTGGGTGCCGGTATATTTTTCGTTGACGTGGTTGGGCTGCCACCAGGGACTGTTGGAAGAAACACCATTGTGTGGGTTGGATAAGTCGCGCAGCGAAGCGGGCAAACCAGCGCCAACCTGCATGACATCTTCCCCAATTTTCCAATCCGTATCGTTCTCTATCAACACGCCGAACACATCAGCAAAAGATTCGTTGAGGGCACCGCTTTCGTTTTGATACACCAGGTTGGCTGTTTTTTCCACCACACCATGGGTCATTTCGTGGCCGCCAACGTCGAGGCCGCGGGCCAGTGGTTTAAAGGTGCTGCCACCATTGCCATACCACATCGCTGCACCATTCCAGAACGCATTTTCCATGGAACTGCCATCACTCTCCGTGATGTTTATAAAAGACAATATATTGCCACCGCCGCCATCAATGGAGTTGCGGTTGAATTTTGATTTAAAATAAGCGAAACTGAGACCTGCGTTGTAATGGCCACTAATAGCCGCTTTTTGGTTGGTAAAAGTGCTCGAATTGGAAGTCACCAGCGTGTAATCAAAGTTGTTGTTTTCTGGCGATTTGTTCAATCCATCCAACGTCACAATAACGCCTACCGGATCGCTCGGCATGTTAGAGCCGGTCGGGTTGAACATGGATGTGTTGGAATTTTCCAAATAGTAGGTGGAGCCAACCTGCCAGCCGCCGAGGGTAAAGGAGCGGTTGGTATTGAAAAGGTCCTGGCCTTGCACGGTCGCTGCAGAACCGGACAGGGCGTTGGATTGCGGAATTCGGAATTCGGAGTGCGGAATACCCGTTGCAACCTTACTTACTTCTGCATTGCTGTGGCGATGACCGGAGAAGTTGCAAGTATTGTCGTAGGTGTCGAGGATTTCACCGGTGGTGGCATCCACGAAGTAAACCATACGACTCAGCAGGTTTGGGTGGGCGATGATATGGTAGGCAAGGTGCTCGTTGTTGAGTGCGCCATTGCGGTGAAAAATCAATAATTCGGCTGAAAATGGTGCACCATCAATCAATTTCAGGTCTTCCGGGCTCCAGGTGGTTTTTATTTTTTCGAGGCCAATGCTTGTTTTTACCACGTTTAATGCTGCCGTTTTATCCAGTGTTGGTATGGTGGAAGCGAGTTTTGGCGTAGGAAAATAGCGGCCGTTGACGCGTTCAAAAGCGCCGTTTTTGGTGTGGGCAATGAGTTCGCCGCCCCAAACGGGAATCCCCTGAAACACTTGCTCCATGCGGATATGGTTGTTGCCTTGCTCGTCGGTCTGTACCGTTTTGACGACAAACTCCTCGGAAGGTGCCGTCAGGCTCATAGGCTGTAGGCTGGCGAGATAATCCAGCGCGCGCTCGGCCATTGGCTTGCTATCAGCAGCGTTGCCGGAAGCGGCGGTTTTGCCTTCCAGCATGATGGGCAGGCCGTTTTCGCCCATGGTGGGTTGCACATCGCTGTTGGTGGCACGTGGTGCCAGGGAAGTTATGGGTATCCTGACAGGGGTTTCCAGGTTGAAAGGGTTTTCAGCAACGGGCACGTTCATTTTGTTCTGCCAGTTCAGTTGCATCGATTCTGGCGCTTGGGTGCCCTTGAAATTCGGTGCTACTTTACCTTTTTGCGCAAATGATGCGCTGGCGCAAGCAAGTATAAGAAGGAGGGGGAGTATTCTGTTCATGTTGAAATCAGTTTTGGTGATAAATCGAATTGTGTAAGGCAAAGATAATACTTCCATTGCCGGGTTTATTGGAAATTCAACCCAAAGGTACTGGCGTGGGCGGACTCGGGGCGTTTCAATGGACATGAACGGCAAAAAGGGGGGCTTTAGTTGCGCTTTACTTTACTTAATTGACAAACAAAAACAGCTTCACGTTCCACCATCCCTTTTCAATAATCGCGTCATTCTTTTCATAAAACTTGATCGCTGGCTCATTCCAGTCCAGCACCTGCCATTTCACCAATCGGCATTCTCGGCGGCGGCCTTCTGCCACAAAGGTATCGAAGAGCTTTTGCCCCACGCCATAACGGCGGTGCGATTCCTTCACCACAAAATCGTCGAGGTACAACATGCGGCCTTTCCAGGTGGAATAGGCTTCGTAAAACAACACCATGCCGACCACTTCGCCGTCCATTTCAGCGACAAAGCTCTCAAAGCGCCCGGCTTGGAAGTCGCGCAGGTACTCTTCCGGGGTGGTGAACACGGCATCGGGTTCTTTTTCGTACACGGCGAGTTCGTAGACGAGGGCGTGGATGGCGGGGATGTCGGTAGGGGTGGCGGGACGGATGTGCATTTTAGTGATGAGAGATGCGTTATAAGTTATGAGTTATAAGTGATGCGTAAGATGCTTTTTAAGTTTCTCTTATTATCTGCAAGGTAGATGTATTGTGCCTTTTGAGCGCATTTTTGGGGATATGCGTACGAAACAAATGGGGGGGAATTACATCCTGGTGCAGGTCACTGTTGCACCCGTACAAAATACGTCCTTTCTTTTGCATTTCGTTCGCTGTTGAACTTCCCGAAAGTTGGAAACTTTCTGGAAGTCGCGCGGCATTCACTGGATGCGGCACTAGATACCGATTCGCAAAAAAACAAGATTAACAAGACAAATTTAAAAATAAAATTTAAATTTGCCGGGTAAATGAAACTTTATCCACGCCATATTCAACAAAGCCTGCTTCAGCGGCTAACGGTTTTCCCCATCGTGGCCATTACTGGGCCAAGGCAGGCAGGAAAAACCACCTTGGCAAAAT
>Ga0105049_10004684_pt1 | contig 16044 bp, 13 predicted proteins | sample MAT06_FD_78087 | JGI IMG/M metagenome (GOLD analysis project Ga0105049, IMG submission 78087) | Freshwater microbial communities from Lake Fryxell liftoff mats and glacier meltwater in Antarctica - MAT-06 | ecosystem: Environmental > Aquatic > Freshwater > Ice > Liftoff microbial mat | place... | reverse complement strand
CGCTCTTGCTTGTCACGCACCGCGAGCGGGCCGAACTCTACCAGGAACAGTTTCAAACCAAGCAGTTGACGGTCACGATCGAGCCCGCGGTCTAACGCGGGTCTCGCTGAAGCGTCCTCAACCTTCGCTCAATGCTTCATCTTGAGGTATTCGAGCACGGCGTCGTACAGCCCGCCTTGGTTCGCATACAGCGCGTGGTTCTTGGCGGTCGAAAACCACTCGCGGGCGGAGGGTTTCAGCACCTTGGCCGCGGCCAGCAGGTCCTTGGTCCGCAGCGGTTGCGGCACCCCGCTCGTCATGGCTTCGCGCAGTTTCTCTTCGATGGCGATGTCGATGAGCGATTTGAGGTCGGCCCCGCTGAAGCCGTCGGTTTTCTTCGCGACCTGTTCAAAATCAATGTGCTCCGTCGGCTTCTCTTTGACCAAGAGTTGAACGATCGATGCTCTCGCGGGTTCATCCGGCGGCGGCACAAAGATGATGCGATCAAAGCGGCCCGGGCGGCGAAACGCCGAATCGATGTGCCAAGGAGCGTTCGTGGCCGCGAGGATCAGGACGTTCTCATTGTCGGTGTCCACCCCATCCAGTTCGCTCAGGAACTGATTGACGAGTTGGCGCCCGGCCGATTGCCGCAGGTCGGACCGGCTCGCCCCCAACGCATCGACTTCATCGAAAAACAACACGCACGGTCGGTTGTAACGGGCCTGCTCGAATGTTTCGTGCAGGTTCCGCTCCGATTCGCCCATCCACATGTTGAGGACGTCGGAAATGCCGACGGAGAGGAACTTGGCTTTCACTTCTCCCGCAGTCGCCCGCGCGAGATGCGTCTTGCCACACCCCGGGGGACCATAAAGCAAGATGCCGCCCCCGGCCTTCTTGCCGTACGCCTTGTAAAGATCGGGGTGCGTCAGCGGGTAGATGATCTTGAGTCGGATCTCGTCCTTCACCTTGTCCATGCCGCCCACGTCCGCGAAGGTTGTCTTGGGGCGTTCAATCTCGATGTTGGGCGAGGGTTCGCGCTGCTGGGCACGAATCCGCTGCGGCTCGTCATCTTCGTTGGCGTCGGAATCGTGCCCGTTCGGGTCGTGCGATGAATGCGGGCCGTGGATGCCGCTCGCATCCGCCCCGGGCCGCCCCGGAGCCCCGAGCAGTTCGGCCAACGCGGCGTCCGCAACCGCCGGGTCCGCATCGATGGCCTGACGGTACTGATGGCGGGCCCGATCACGGTCGCCCGACCGCTGCAAAGCCCGCGCATAAAGCAAACGGTGCGCGGCAGCACATGAGGGGAGTTTGCAAAGGTCTTCCAGGATCACGAGCGACTTGGAAGTATGCCCCTGCCGAAGATACACATCGGCCAGCCCGGCCTTGATGGACGGATCCGCCGGTGCACGCCGGATGGCCTCGCGATACTCCGTCTCGGCCTCCTCGTGCCGTCCGAAGGTCGCCAGGGTCTGCGCAATCAGACGGCGCAGCGGCACATTGTCCGGCGAAATGGAAAGGGCTTCACGCAGCGGTCGGATGGTTTCGTCACCGGCGGGCATGGATGAGTTCCGTTGAGTAAGGCACGAAAAAGGCGAGGGGCAACCAAAGATCAGAGGGTAGTTGCCGGAGTGAAGGCCGCGAGGCACTCGGCGGGGGTAAGGGCCTGGCCTATCCCGATGGCTTCATGAATCGGCTGGCCGATGCGCCGGCGATGCACAGCCGCTTGCACAGAGTCCTCGGGGTTGGGTCGCACGATGGGCGTGTCGCTGCCGAAAAGAAGCAGGTCGGCCGCTGGTGAACAGCCGGAATCGACAAGTTCACGCAATGGGAAAACCCGGTCAAGCCGGTCCGGGAGTTCGCGGTTCAGGACCTCGATGTCGGTCAAAAGGTGGCACGGTTGAACACTCGCAACAACCCCCAGTTGCGCAAACCGCGGAACATCCGCCGCATCAATGAGTTCAGCATGCTCGATCCTCAGACGACCACCCGAAGCAGGCGAAGGCCGCACTCGCTCCGCGGCATCCAGAACACACCGCACCGCGCCATCACCAATGGCGTGCGCTGCGAGCCCAAGACCCCGGCGATTGCACGCAACGATCGCAGCCGCAACACTTTCCAGTGTGACAAGTGGTTTCCCTAACGGATACCCCGCCAACGGCTCTCTATATGGATGCAGCATCCACGCCGTCCGGCTGTTCAGGGTTCCATCGGCAAACACCTTGCCGCCCAAAAGTTCGATCCGGCCCGGCCGCGACCATCGGGCCGACGAGTCATGCTGAATGGCAAGCCGGTCGAGCGGGGCGAAAAGCCCGATCCGCATCGAAAGCGGTTCCTCCGCATCCATTTCAGCCAAGGTCGGTCCCAGCCAGTCCGGGCTCAAGAGGTCGTGCACCTCGACAAACCCCAGGGCGGCAAGATCGTGAATGGCCAAACGCACATGCTGCTTGCGTTCATCCGGCCTTGGTTCCGGAGCCGCATACCACGCGGTCTTCGCGGCCGATTCGAGCAAGACTCCAGTCGCACGACCTTCGCCGTTGCGCACAATCATCCCAGCTTCGGGGTCTGCGCTGGTCGGTGTGAAACCCGAAGCATGGAAGGCGTGGGTATTGACGGTAACGCTGTGATGATCGAACGACATCAGGCAGCAGGGGCGGTTCGGGCACACCTCATCGAGTTCGCGCATGGTGGGCCAGCGCGGATCCACCCATCCCTCGGGCCGCAGTTGCACCCCGAGCATCCACGACCCTGGGAGGTGCGGACGAGAAGCCGCCTCGCCCACGACGCTAAGGCATTCGTCCACCGATCCGACGGCGTCCAAGTGCAGCATCGAGAGAGCCCGACCGTGCATCGCAAGATGGACATGGGCCTCACGCAGTCCGCCAGCGTTGAACGGGATGTGATTTGGACCGTTCATAAGTCTGCACCCAGAACACCGGCGATCAGCGCCCGGGCCTCTGCCTCGCTGGCGGCGACCGAGGGAAAATCCAGGCGGGTGACACCGAACGCGATACGGACATCAAGCCCGAAGGGATCGATGCCGACGCACATCGGTGAAGTCGGCGAGAAGTGGGGCCGGGTGCCCCGCAGCCGCCCGCAGGCATCGGCGAGGGCTTCGCGTTTCACATTGACGGCCTTGCAAAGCCGCGGCTCGGCGTGGCGGAAGGGGTGAACCGGGCGTGCAAGTTCGCCATCGACCACCGATCCAAGCCTTTTGAACGACTCCAACTCAAGGATCGCGAACCGGTTGTCGGGGTGAGAACCGAAATAGGCCGACCAGCGGTCGGCGGCCACGTGGTTGCGCGGATCAACCTCGCGGGCATTGAGCGTGAGGTGAACGGCCTCGGGCTCGTCTTCCGGCAGGTGCAGGACGAGCGAAGCGGCATCAAAGGTGGAAGCGTGAACGGGCGCAGCCGGGTTGCCGGAATCGGGATCGACAATGAACCGGCAGGGGCGGAACTCACCGTCCACGTTCAGCGTTCCCTCGTGCCAGCCGAGGATTCTGCGATGGGCGTCCAGGATGTCGGGCTGATCGGTGGGCATCACATCCATCGTTCGCACGCGGGGTGCGCCGGGCCAATGGTGAATCGCTCGGGCCCGATCCGGAGACGGATGTCCGCCAAAAACGACCACGGGGCCGACCCGCGGCCCCGTGATCCATCGTTTGGGTGATCGGCACCCCTCAGATTGGGGGGCACCTGTCGGCGATCAATCGCCGGCGCACTCAGGCCTTCTTCTTGGCGGCCTTTTTCGCGGTCTTCTTCTTTGCCTTCTTTTTAGCCTTCTTAGCCATCGACGATCTCCTAAGTTGGGACGGTTCCGGATCTCGCTTCGACACCACTTGCCGCGCGAGTCAGTTCCTATCCACTGCATAGAGATTATCGGAAGTCTGCCACTTCGTGCTTCAACATTCTGACAAAATGTGCAGAACTTGATTCTTGTTGCGCGCACTCCGCGCGCTCGATCGAAGCGAGCAGAGGTCCGAGAGAGCGCACGTGTGAGGCGCATCATCGGTCCGTGATGAAAGCGCCGAGGACCTGCGAGGGCAATCACGCGTTGCCGACTCGCACGCATGAAAACGCTATAAAACAAGCAAAATTCATCGATTCAGATCCGCCGTGAAAGGTCCGCGTCAGGGCACCGATGGAGCGTCGCGTCATCATCGTGACGATCAAGTCGCTCCGTGTCGAAGGGCCGTGATGACGTCTCGATCGGTCTCTCTTCAACAACCGCGGGCACCAAAAATTTTTTTCAATTGAACGCGCTCCGGCGCGCAAAAGTCGGCGATGCGCGCGAGATCGACCCTCCATCGAGCGATGCACTACGGATCGCGACGGGCATTCTCCATCCCTTTTCGCGTCATCAACGGGAGCGCATCGCCGCGTTTTCAACGTCGATCCGGTGCTGCGCAAGCCTCCGATGCCCCTTCGAGTCGCTCATCAGACTGGTTCGAGACGCTCGCACCCTGCACGCGGCAACCGATCCGCCCGCCTGAAGGCACCTCGCTTCGGCTGCGAGCGCGAGCCCACCCCATCAAAGCCGAAGAACATGAAGTTCCGGCCTCCACAGTCAACAACCTTCCGCCGCGGCACGGTCGTACCCTCCTTTCTTTCGATGTCGAAGACTCCGGGAACAACCACCATGTCGATCATTCATTCCTTCCGGCTCGGGTGCGGGGCCACCCTCGTGGTCGAACCCATGTCCGGCGTCCGTTCCGCGGCGATCTCATGGCTGGTCTCGGCCGGGGCCGCCCGCGACCCAGCGGGCAAGGACGGGCTCTCCACCATCTGGTCCGAGATGCTCCTCAGGGGTTCCCACGATCTGTCCTCGCGCGAACAAGCCGATGCCTTCGATCGATTGGGTGCCGGCCGCTCCGCCGAAAGCCGGACGCTCACCTTTCGCCTCGGCGGATTGATGCTGGGTGAACGCTTCAGCGATGTGCTCCCCCTGCTCGCTGACATGGTCGTGAGGCCCCGGTTCGAGGAAGACGCGCTCGAATCCAGCCGCGATCTCGCGCTCCAGGCCCTCGAATCGCTCAAGGACGATCCGCAGGAAAAGGCGTCGCTCCTCGCCCGATCCCGGCACCACGCCGACCCGCTCTCGCGCTCCGGCATGGGCACCGAACAAGGTTTGAACGCCATCTCGCTTGATGATGTACGTCGCATCTGGCCCAAAGTCGCCACCCCCGCCGAGTCGATCATCGGTGTCGCGGGCAACATCGACGCCAACCACGTCCGCGACCGGTGCGAAGAAGTCTTCCGCGATTGGAAAGGCTCATGCCCCGAGCCCGCCCCCGGCGGACCGGGAATCCGGGGATACGCCCACGAGACCGAAGAAACCAATCAAGTGCAGGTCATCTTGCTGCACGATGCACCCACCGAAGCCAGCCCGGACAGCCTGCTTGAGAAGGTCATCGTTTCCGTCCTCTCGGGCGGCATGGCCGGTCGCCTCTTCTCGGAGGTGCGAGAGAAGCGCGGCCTCTGCTATTCGGTGAACGCGGGCTATGCAGGCGACCGCGACTTCGGCACCGTCGCGGCGTATGTCGGCACCACCCCAGAACGCGCTCAGGAATCGCTCACCGTGCTGCGTGCAGAACTCGAACGAATCAACACACCCGACGGGAAAGTGACCCCCGAAGAGTTTCAACGCGCCATCGTCGGCCTCAAAAGCAGCCTTGTGTTCAGCGGCGAATCCACCGGCTCGCGAGCCGCGGCAGTCGCGGGCGATGTCCGACGATTGGGCTACCCCAGAACGCTCGAGGCCATGGCCGCCGCCGTCGATGCCCTCACCCTCGAACGCGTCAACGACTATCTCGCCCGCAGAACCCTCGGACAACTCACCATCCAGACGCTCGGGCCCGCAGCACTGACCACCACTCACTGAACCGGCCTTGCCTGAGCGACCTTCGTACACTCAACGCCCCATCATGCCGATCCCCTCTCGCATCAAAAGATTCTGGCGGCTTTCGGGTGAATACCTGCTATGGGGTGCGCTCGTCCTGGTGTTGCTCGTGTTTCTGGTCTACCCGGTCCTGCTGACGGTCAAGGGCGGCTTCACCGTAGATCCTGCTTCGCCCATGGGTTTCTCCATCAGCGAACTCCGGGCCAAGTTCACGCTCCAGCACCTCACCGACCTCTTCCAAGACCCGCGCGTGCTCCGGGGGCTCGCCAACTCGCTCAAGGTCGCGAGCGGCACCACACTCCTGGCCATTCTCATTGCCATGCCCTTGGCCGTCCTCTCGGCCAACTATCGCTTTCCAGGAAAGCGATTCTTCTCCGCCGCGGTGCTCGTGCCCATGATCTTGCCACCCTTCGTCGGGGCGATCGGTGTGCGGGCCCTCATCGGCCGCGAGGGTGCCCTCAACGCCGGGCTTGACCATATCGCCGCAGCGCTCGTCAACCTGGGGCTCGAAGGATCCCTCTCGGCGTGGCTCTCCACCGGCATCGATATCCTCGGCAACGCGAAATACTGGGGCGTCGTCTTTGTACAAGCCTTCGCCCTCTACCCCATCATCTTCCTCAACACGTCTGCCTCCCTCGCCAACCTCGACCCCGCACTCAACGAAGCGGCGGAGAACCTCGGCGCGGGTGCTTGGCGCCGGTTCTTCCGCATCACGCTCCCGCTGGTGCGCCCCGGAATCTTCGCGGGTGCCACCATCGTGTTCATCTGGAGTTTCACCGAACTCGGCACGCCGCTGATGTTCGACTATTACGCGGTGACTCCCGTCCAGATCTTCTACGGCCTCAAAGAAGTCGAGTCGTCGGCCCGGCCCTACGCCCTGACCGTCGTCCTCCTCGTGATCGCCATCACCTTATACATCCTTGGGAAAGCCGTTTTCGGGCGGAAGGGCTACGCGATGTACAGCAAAGCCTCCCGCGCCGGCGGCGAGATCGCCCTCACCGGCTGGGCCGGCTGGGGGGCGATGGCCGCCTTCAGCCTCGTGACGTTTGTCGCGGTGCTGCCTCACCTGGGGGTCGTCCTCAGCAGCCTCACGCCCACGGGCCAGTGGTACGCCCGCGTCCTCCCCGAGAGGCTCACCATCGGCAACTACCAGCAGGCACTGTCCGACACCGATGCCCTCCGCTCCATCACCAACAGCCTCAAACTCGCCTTCGTCGCCATGGTCATCGACATCGGCCTCGGCATCCTGATCGCCTACGTGCTCGTCCGTTCACGCGTCCGCGGCAAATGGCTCCTCGATTCCCTCTGCATGTTGCCGCTCGCGGTCCCCGGGTTGGTCATGGCCTTCGGGTATGTCGCCATGAGCCTCAACTGGCCCTTCGGCAAAGACGGCCCGCTCAGCGGCGTCGCCAGCATCTTCGGCAGCGATCCCAGCCCCTTCCCGTTCCTCATCATCGCCTATTCCATCCGCCGCCTGCCGTATGTCGTGCGGTCGACGGTCGCCGGGCTCGAACAAACCAGCGGCGAACTTGAGGAAGCCGCGATCAACCTCGGCGCCAGCCGTTTCACCGCCGTCCGCCGCGTCATCTTGCCGCTCATCCTGGCCAACATCATCGCGGGCGGCCTCCTCGTCTTCAGTTTCAGCATGCTGGAAGTCAGCGACTCGCTCATTCTCGCGCAGCAGACCACCGACTTCCCCCTCACCAAAGCCATCTGGACCTTCGCCGATCGCCTGGGCGACGGCGCAGCCATCGCCTCCGCCATGGGCGTGTGGGGCATGGCCCTGCTCACGGTCACCCTCTTCGCGGCGTCCATCCTGCTAGGTAAGAAAATGGGCTCCATCTTCCGCGTCTGATCAGCCCCCCGGGTTTGATCAACGCCCAGTGATGGGTCCGCTCGCGGCTTTGTGCCGCCCCACCCCGCACAACCGGCAAGGTTTCAACACCCATCGCCCATGCGCAGGTTCTGCGGGTCAGATTCATCCCACACCCGCCGATACCACGCCTAACAAGCGTGGAGGTTATGCATGGGACCGTCCGAAAAGTCTTTCAATCAAGTCAAGGCCATCCTCAGCAAACTCGACCGCACCATCGATCAGTTGCGCGCCGCTCGGGCCATCCCCGCGCCCGCAGGAGGTTCGGTTCCCGCTCTGCTGCCGGTGCCCTCGCCGCAGGTCCAAGGGTCAGGCAAAGCCGGCGTTGCCCAGTTCGGCCGCGCGACCCCGCTGCCGCCGCGGGGCTGATCCACCGGTCGCAAACCGCGAGGCTTACTCCTTGCCCCGGCCCGCCATGTAGTTCGGGCTCTCCTTCGTGATCACAATGTCGTGCGGATGATTCTCGATCACCGTCGCGTTGCTGACCCGGCAGAACTGGGCCCGCGCCCGGAGTTCCTCGATCGATCGGCACCCGACATAGCCCATCGCACTCCGGATCCCGCCGACCAATTGATACACAAACTCTGCCAGGCTGCCGCGATAGGGCACCAGCCCCTCAACACCCTCGGGCACAAATTTCAGCGAGGCTTTGCCGTCGGCCCCGACCTTGTCGGCTTGGCGATACCGGTCCGCGCTCCCGGCGCTCATCGCCCCCTCGCTGCCCATGCCACGATAACTCTTGTAGCGACGGCCGTGTGAGATCACCAGTTCGCCCGGGCTTTCATCCAGCCCCGCGAAGAGTGAACCCATCATCACCGAACACGCGCCCGCGGCAAGCGCCTTGGGAATGTCGCCCGAGTGCCGCACACCGCCATCGGCAATGATGGGCACATCGGCCCCGCCCGCACACGCATCGGCCACGCCCGCCACCGCGTTCATCACCGCCGTGATCTGCGGAACGCCCACGCCGGTCACCACGCGCGTCGTGCAGATGCTCCCCGGCCCAATGCCCACCTTCACCGCGTCCGCCCCGGCTTCCACAAGGTCCCGGGCCCCCTCGGCCGTCGCCACGTTTCCCGCGATCACCTGAACACCCGACGCCCGAACACTCGCCAACTGCTTGACGGCACGCACCGTCCGCAGCACATTCTCGCTATGACCGTGGGCCGTATCCACCACAATCACATCCACCTCCGCCGCCACCAAGGCTTCCACACGGTCATACTGATCGACCCCCACCGCAGCCCCGCACCGCAGACGCCCCCGTCCATCGCGGCAGGCCCTCGGGAACTGGCTCAACCGGTCAATATCGCGGATGGTGATGAGGCCCGAAAGCCCGCCGTGCTCATCCAGCAGGATCAGTTTCTCAACCTTGTTGCGATTCAGAATCAGTTCCGCCTGCTCAAGCGTGGTGCCCGCCGAAGCAGTGATGAGGTTGCGCGACGTCATCACATCCGCCACCGTCACCGAGTTGTCTTCCACAAACTTGAGGTCGCGCCGCGTGAGGATTCCGAGCACGCGCCCCTTGCCGCGAGAAGTCCCGGAGCCCTCAGTGATTGGGAACCCCGACACGTGGTGCTGCCGCATCAGTTCGCGGGCGTGCTGCACGGTGTCGGTCGGCGACAGCGTGAGCGGATCGCGGATCACCCCGTTCGCCGAACGCTTGACCTTCGCCACTTCCCGGGCCTGAATCTCCGCGGTCAAGTTCTTATGAATGATCCCGATCCCGCCCTCTTGCGCAAGCGAGATCGCGAGCGCCGATTCGGTCACGGTGTCCATCGGGGCCGAGAGCAACGGGATGTTCAGTGTGATCGAATTCGTCAGCCGGGTCCGCGTGTCGGCATCGGCCGGCATCACGCCGCTGCGCTGCGGCAACAGCAGCACATCGTCAAAGGTAATGCCATCAAAAGCGATTTTGGGGATCGGCGTGGCACGGGCGGCGACCACGGGCCGTGCGGCCGAAGGCGGGTTCGAAGGCAGACTGGATGGCGGGCTGGAGAGCGGTGCGGTTCCCATTTGACAGGGTAGGCGGGGTCGAAAAACTGGTCCGCAAATCCGAGCCAGCCACGAAAAACCGACCCCGTCTTTATAGCCCCAAGTCCGTCTTCGTAAACAGGCTCTCGAAGATCAGGCCCTTCGCTTCGACATTCTCGCGTGCCCCCTCAAGCCGGTCGATGGTCGCGATGATCGCAAAAACATTGGCCCCGGCCTCGCGGAGAGATTCAACCGCTTCCAATGCCTGGCCCCCCGTTGTCGCCACGTCCTCAATCAGCACCACGGCATCGCCCGCTTGAATGACACCCTCGAGTTGCTTCGCGGTGCCATAGTCCTTCTTCTTGTTCCGCACGAAGATGCACGGAAGCCCGGTATGCAGGCTGGCCGCCGTCACCAGCGGAATCCCACCCAACTCGGCCCCGGCCAGCCGGGCGATGCGTTGTCCGGTGCGGGTTTGCAGTTGGCCGATGCGCTCCCCGAAGAGCGGAGCCAGTTGCCGCAGCAGTTCGGGCCGGGTCGAGAACAGGTACTTATCGAGGTAATACGAACTCGTCTTGCCCGAGCGAAGGGTGAACGTGCCGCGAAGCAGCGCGACCTCGGAAATCTGATGCGCCAGTGACGTCGTGTGGGTGGTGGACATGGTGGTCGCTCGAAATCACGAATCCAGGGCATCAATGACCGAATACTGATCAAGATTCAGGAAAACAATCTCGCCGTCGTCTTTGCGGATCTGCAACCGATCAAGCCACAGTTTGTGATCCTTGGAGTGTGCAAACCAAGACCCCGTCTTCTGCTGCTCGAAGCCCACAATCGTGCCTTCCACCGTCGTAGAGAACGTCGGGCCTCCGTTCCCGAGGTGGGGGAGTTGCTGGGTGATACGGAGGCGGGTGCCAGGGGGGTACGGAACGTTCATAGGTCCAAAAGATAGGGGCCAACCTTCCGCCAAGGCGCAGGCGTTCGCGGCGGCCCCACCCTCCACTCGGCCAACAAATCGTGGAATACGGTCGCTCATGCTTCGCCGCTCGCATTCATCAAGATTGTGGCACACCTTCACTGCCATGCTTTGCGCACTGGTCGCGTCGTGCGACCGGCCAACCCAACCCCCGGCTAGGGTCTCGGAGGGAAGGGTCGTGTCGCTCTCGCCCGCAGTCTCGGTCATCCTCCGTGATCTCGGGGTCGAGGCCACCGTCGTTGGTCGCCACGGCTATGAAATGGTGCTCAGTGAGTCCCTGCCGGTCTGCGGCGATCAGGCCGGGATCGATCTTGAACGCCTCATCGCCGTCAACCCCGACCTGGTAATCACCCAATGGGGCCGCCGTTCCCTCCCGGAGCGACTGCAAACCATGGCAACCAAACACGGCTGGCAACTCCACGATGCCGTCCTGCTCTCGCTCGACGACATCCGCAGAGAAGTTCCCGCCCTCTCCCACCTCGTCCGACAGGCCGGCGGTCCCGATTCCTCCGCCCAGGCCGCCGCGCTCGCGGCCGAGATGGACCGCGCCTGGTCGATCCGAGGCGCGGGTTTTCGCGGTGCGGGTCGGGTGCTCTTGCTGGCCGATGCAGCGCCGCCCTCGGTGCTCGGCCCCGGATCGTTTCACCATCAGATTCTCGAAGCCATCGGCGGCCTCCCGGCGGTCTCCGCGGGCAACGCTTTTCAAGAACTGACGAGCGAAGACGTGGTGGCCCTCGCCCCCGATGCGATCATCCTCATCATGCCCCGCTCCCCCGGCGCTCCGCCGCGGGCTTCCGGGCCGCACACGCCCCAAGAAGCCCTCCTGCTGCTCGGCAATCTCGGCGTTCTCGATATCCCCGCCGTCACCACGAAGCGGGTTGCGGTGATCGATGATCCCCTCGCCCACACGCCCAGCACCGCCATGATCGCCCTGGCCGATGAAATGGCTAAGGTGCTCGCGGGTTGGTCGCCGCAGGCGAAGTGAACTCGGCCCGTAGGAAAAGCGCCTGGCTTCGGCTCCAAGGCCTCAACACCCGGTCTCCCACGCATTCAAGAATGTGATGATGTCGTCGGAATCGGTGTCGCCGTCGTTGTCGGCATCAGAGGTGAGGCTGCCTTGGTCCCACGCCGTAAAGAAGATGCTGATGTCGTCGGAATCGGTGTCTTGGTCGCAATCGCGGTCGCCCGTGCAGAAAACAAGCGGGATCGACCACATGCCCCTGCCTTGGGTGGCCGCGACCACGCGCTGGTGATGCGGTTCGATGATGAGGTCGATGATGCACGCGTTGGGCAGCCCCGCGCCGAAGCGCATCCATGTGAGGCCACCGTTACGCGAGTGGTATAACCCGCTATCGGTGCCGGCGAAAAGCGTGGGAGGTGTGCAACGCGTGTCCGCGACGACCACATTCACAGGCCGATCCGGCAGGTCGCCATCAAGGGTTTGCCAGGTCACACCAAAGTCGAGTGTCCGGCGGACCTGCGGGGTGCCGAACCGCGCACCCGCGAGGTATGCAGTGCCCGGTCGATGCGGGTCGGTCGAGAGTTCCCGCGTGACGCGGGGCCAACCCGGCGCATTAGAAAGCCGCTGGACAAACGTGAAACCGCCGTCGGTCGAAACCAGTACGCGGCCCTCGTTCGTCGCGGCATAAACAGTCAGCGGATCGGCCTCGCTCATGGCGATCGAGCGAATCGCACCCGTGCCGAGTGTGAGGTCCGCCGAAATCGGAGTCCACGTGTCGGCCCCGTCCAACGATTGGTAGATGCGGTGGGTGGCATACAGCATGCGCGCGGGGTTGGTGGGATCGATGAGGTACGGAGGCAGAAAGCAGTTGCGATCGGACGCCACGATTCCAACGCCCGCACTTGTAAACGTGCCGCCGCCATTGATCGTGCGAACGAGGTTCCCGGTGCCCTGCGACTCCGCGAAAAATCTCAGTGGATTGGTCTGGTCCCACTGTGTCCAACCGCCGTCACCCCCCACCAAACGGGTCCATGTCAGTGTGTCCGTGGAACGGAGGTTGGTGCCGTTGTCCTGCGTGCCGCCAAAGAAGCGGAGGTTATTTGTGGAGTGCGTCGAGACGCCCGCGTAAAATTGCACCGTCCCCAGCCCGCCGTTGAGCGCAGTCCATGAAGCGCCAAGATTGCCGGAGCGATGCACGCCGCCGTCGTCGCCCACCACCAGCCGGCCCGCGGCATCCCACGCGATGGCATGCATGTCAACGTGCGGAGGGGTGATCGTCGAACGCACCACGCCCGCATCGAGCGAGCGATAGAGGTTGAGGCCTCCATAGATCACCGCGTTCGGATCGGAGGGCGGCACCGAGACGGTGTTCAGATACCAGCCGTAGGACGCGTGCGTCGTCGCGGCGTTGGCAAGAACCCACCCAGCGCCGGAGTTATCCGATCGGAAGAGGCCGAGCGTCGAAGCGCCGCCGCCGGAAGCGTCCGAGGGTCGCGCGATCAGCGCGTATACCCGGCTCGGCGAGTTGGGTGCAATGGCCAGCGCGATGCGGCCGACATCGGCCGTGGGGAACCCGCTTGCAAGCCGCGTGAAGTTCATGACGCCGTTGCCGATGGTGGCGCGATAGACACCGTTCCCAGCGTTACCGAAGATGTGCCCGATGGCGACCAACACCGTGTTCGTCGAAGGATCGAGAACAAGGTCGGTGGCCGAAAGCGCGGGGATGCCGGTGGTGAGGTGCGTCCACGAAACCCCGGCATCGAGCGAGCGGAAAACGCCCACCGGCCCGGCCGCCTGCGGGTGCCCCTTGGCCGCCGCGAGCGACGGGAAGCCCCCGGCGATGGTGACGGCCGCGAACAGCCGGCTGGGGTTCGAAGGGTCGATGATGATCTTCGAGAAGCACCGGCCAGCAAAGGTCGATTCTGCCAGTTGGAGCCAAGTATCGCCCCCATCGACCGACTTGTAGATCCCCAGACCGTAGCGGCTGTGGTTGGCAAAGTTGGCCTCGCCCGTGCCCGCATAGATGATCGCGGGGTTAGTCGGGTCCATCGCGAGCGCACCGATCGCCGTCGTGGGCATGTGGTCGGTGAGGGGTTCCCACAAAACCCGACCGGTCGTCGTACGCCACACGCCGCCGTCGGCTCCACCGGCGTAGTACAGATCGGGATTAGTAGGGTGGCAGACGATCGCGGAAACGCGTCCGGTGTCGCCCGCGTTCGAGATTGGCGCCGGCCCCAGTTCACTCCATTGGGCTCGGGCTAAACAGCAAATAGCAAATGGCAAAGAGCAAATGAGCAGGCGGAAGGTGAGCACGAGGTTCACTGTGACACCTCCGTTTCGGCCGCGGCGGTTGGAGCAGCGAACGTCAGAGAGCCCGAGGTCGCTCGCCAGACGGGGTTGGGGTCCGTGGGAGCCGTGAGTGCCGCGAGGGTGTGAAACTCGACCGTCCACGGTCCGGCATGATCGATGCGGAAGAATGCCATGCCTTTGGCATCGGTCACGCTCGATCGGGTCGTTCCCGTCGCCTTGTGCGTCGCGGTCACACGAACTGCAATGATCGCTTCGCCATCAATATAGAAGCGCAGCGGCAGATCGCTCCCCACACCAAGAACGGTCGGGTCCATGAGCGGGCGGACTTCCGCCGCTAGGCCCGCCTTGCTCATCGCGGTCGAGTCACTCTCTGCCTCGCCGTCCGCATCAGCGCTCACACGAACGAGCGTCGCTGCGCTGATTCGACGTTCGACGGTTGAAGCCCCGGTCGGGCAACGATCGCCGTCGCCGCACGACTTGGCGAACGCGGCGAATGTTTCGGGATCCCACTGCATGGTCTCGGGTGCAAGGTCAAGACCTATGAGTGCGATGCCGCTGAGGGCGAGTGTGACGGGCAGTGTGCCGTCGGGGTTGGGCGGGGGCGCGTTGGTGGAGTCGCGATTCTCCTGGGTGCCCGCGAGACGAACAAAGAACCAGAAAATGGCAGGAACGCGGGCCTGACTGGGCGATGGAAAAGAGAGGGTGATCGGTTGAGATGGGCTGGTTTCAAAGCGGTCGGGCGAGAGCGTTTGGCCAGCCGCGAGGGTGGGAATGGTGCAGAGCAGGATGAGGAGGAAGAAGTGCAAGTGGTGGCCTTTCGCGGGTGTGTGCAGGTGGGACGAGAGAACGTAGTCCGGCTAGGGCCGTTGCCAATGGCATGGCGGACGCGTGGTCAGCCCGCGGCCGGTGGCGCGCCGGGCTTGCGGGCCACGACGATGACCATGTGACCCGCGAGGGATCGAATCGGGCGGGGAGCGTTTTCAACGACCGCGGCGGCGCGTTGGCCCAGCCCGCGGAGGCGGTCGAGCAAGGATTTGCCACCGATGGTGTCCTTGATCCCCTTGTAAGTGTCGTAGGTATCGGTGGCGATCGGCTGAAGACCCGCCTCACGGAGCATGGAGCGGAGATGGTGGCCTGAAAAAAAGAACTGGTAAAAATCTGCGGGATCTGGCGCGGGGGTTCGAGGTCTGTCGCGACCGAGCGCCGCCCGGGCGCGGCGGAGCGGGCTGAAGTAGGGCGTTGAGATCATCGCAATGCCGCCGGGGCGGAGGACACGGGCGGCCTCTGCGAGGATTTGAGGGCGGGTGGCGTCATCGAAATGCTCGATGACGCCGAGCGAGATGTAGCCATCAAGGGACGCGGTGTCGTGTGGAAGAGCGCGGACGTCGCCGACGCGGTACAGGCCGCCCGGGTCGATGGCCACATTGGCCTGGATGACGTCGGGCGCGAAGTCGATTCCTTCGATGGTGTAGCCGGCGTGAGAGAAGGTTCGGAGCGTGTTGCCGTTGCCGCAGCCTGCTTCGATGATGCGGCCTGAGCGGGGCAAGTAGCGCTCCACGAGGTGGCGGAAGTATGACGGAATGGGCTGGTTGCGCATCCGCAGAGGCGGGGCGGCCCGCCACTGGGCCTCCCAAAAGGCGGGGGTGTTGGCGGCGGAGCGGTACATCTCGAGCCGACCATTCCGTGCGATGGTGACGGTCGCGGTGGTGTTCAGCAGCCGCTCTCCCACGACTCAAAGAACACGATCACGTCGTCCGAGTCGGTGTCGCCGTCGCCGTCGGCATCGGCCGCGTTGTCGCCCGCATCGAAGGCGGTGAAGAAGCCCAAGACGTCGTCCGAATCGGTGTCGGAATCGCAATCCGAGTCGGCGACGCAGAGCGAAAGGGCTGCGCCATCAGAATTGGCAACACCACACGGGTTGGTTGCAACGCAGCGGAACAGGCGTGGATTGACCTGAGCGAACGCGGCGAGGGTTTCGATCGTGAGCGTCGGTGTGGCTGACCCCGATACCCGAACGACCGGCTGGCCTTGGCTATCCTGATTGATTCCTTCGACAAGATCAGACCACGCCGTCGG
>Ga0105049_10004683_pt1 | contig 16047 bp, 12 predicted proteins | sample MAT06_FD_78087 | JGI IMG/M metagenome (GOLD analysis project Ga0105049, IMG submission 78087) | Freshwater microbial communities from Lake Fryxell liftoff mats and glacier meltwater in Antarctica - MAT-06 | ecosystem: Environmental > Aquatic > Freshwater > Ice > Liftoff microbial mat | place... | reverse complement strand
CATGTACAACGTGCGGCGAACCCCGGAACGCCCTCCTGCGGTTTTTCGTTTGCCCGTCGATTTTCCGGAATCGTTATTCATCGGATTCGAGCTCGCAGAATCTGCGGCTCACGCGACGGTTCGGCTTTGAAATGAAACGACTTGCGATCACGCTGACCCACGGTCTCGAAGACCAGGGTCTCATCGATCTACAAGTCGCTGCCTCACCGGGAAGGCCATCCCGGTGCAGCTTTCTTCCGTAAAGAAGACTCTGTGGCCACTGACCTGTCAAGCATCGGCCTTTGAGATATCAGGTCTTAATTCGCCCTATTTGAGATCTGACCCCTTTTCGTTTCCGCTGCAACCGCGCACTGCATTGTCCTGGAAGATTTGAATCAAGATTGACAGCACTGCAGTTGTTTCCCTGCAAATCAAAGACAACGCACCGTATACAAATCTCACACCTTTAGAGGCCAATTGAACGTGCTCGTGAGCGCGATCCGGCGGCCGGACGTCTGCGCCTCTCGTGCAGCGGTGATAATCTCCAGTACATGCAGCGCATGTTCCGGTGTGATCAGCATGTCGTCTCCCGTGAGGATGCAGTTCGCGGCCAGCGACGCCCCCTGCTGCCAGACATACCCCGCAGCGTCGGGGACATGCCGCTCAATGCCTGGTTTCTCTTCCGTCGCAAGGTCCACGCCGAGAGGTTCCCAATCGTAACCGACCAGGCCCATGTACCCTTGCGAGCCGACAATGTGGACCGTGTGCCGCGTCTCGAGCTTTCCCTCATGACCGTGCGGGTTGAAGTAATTGAAGCCACACTGCACGTGTGAAATGATGCCGTTGCCGTGGTCGAGCAGGACTTGGGCATTGTCTTCTTCGGTCACGTCGATCTGACCGACACGGTCGATCTGGCGAGTGGGTGTGACGATGCTCAACATCGCCGCGACGGCCTTCGCGGGACCGAGCAGACCCGTCAGCGTGGTCAGGTTATACACGCCCAGATCGGGCAGGCTGCCCCCGAGCTTTTGATAGAAGAACGCCGACCAGTCTGGGCCCGTGTGGCCGTAGTCGGCGTGCGCGGCTGCCACGCGGCCAAGTTTGCCCGCAGCGAGCGATTTGGCCATGAAGGCGAACTGCGGACTCATGACCACTGCTGGCGCGCCCCAAATCCGCACGCCCTGCCTCTTTGCGAGCGCCAGCAATTCCTGACCGGCCGCGAGAGAGTTGGCAATCGGCTTTTCGCTCCAGACGTTCTTGCCGGCTTGCAAAGCCTGGCGGTTGAGCCGCTCGTGTTCCTGCATATCCGTCGTGTTGACCAGCAGGTCAAACGGCGCCCCGGCCAGCAGTTGATCGATGTGTGGATACTGATTTGGGATATGGAATTCTTCAGCTCGTTTCTTCGCCCGCTCGGGAAAGATGTCGCAGGCGCTTATCAGTTCGATATGCGGCTGCTGGGCCAGGTGCGGCAGATACACACCGGAGACACTGCCGCAACCGATGATTGCGACGCGAATTTTTTTTGCCGAAACGGATTGTTGAACAACGGTTCCGGTCGCCGGGTCTGCAGGCGGTCCTGCGGCGGCAGCGATGAGCGGCGCTAATACGACTGCAGCGCCTGTCGCGACGCTTTGTTCGACGAAACTCCGACGGTCGAGTCTGCTGGATGCCATGATGAGTGATCCTCTCGATTCAAAATTGCGAATTCACGAATTGTCGACTGGTCCCGAGCAACAGGGCGCTCATCAAACTGAAATGCACGAAAAATACGTAAGGGTGGGAGCGAAAACCGGTCTTCCGGAAAGGCCGTGCCGAGTGTTACGAAACAACAAGTAGTTGAAACTGATTCTTTGGGAACGGAGTCTCGGCGATGGCAAAGCATCTTACTCTCGAAGAACGTGATCGTAAGCACCCATGCACAAGTTTTGGCATACAATTTGTTTAACCGCGTGCCCATCGGGCCGCGTTTTACTCGCGAAAGCGCGGGGCGATGCCCACGCGGTTAAACGACGAAACTTATGAATGGGTGCTTATAGCCCATCTGAAGTCGCGTGGGGTTGCTCAGGCGGCCACTGCGAAGGCTTTGGGCTCGCAGTCCTTCTGTTATTTCGCGTGATGTGCGACGGAACAGCGAAAGGGATGGCATGTACTACGGCGGCATGGCACAGCCCGTGCGTTCGATGACGTTTGACAACGGAACTGAATTCGCAGACTGCGACAAGGTTGCAAAACGTCATCAGGCAAGGCTATTCTTTACACGTCCCGGTTGCCCACAGCAACGAGGCTCAAACGAAAACATGAACCCAGCATTTTACCGAATCCAAATCACTCCACCAAAATTGTGCGACAAGCCGCGAAGTCCTGCCCGGCAGGCAGGACCGCGCGAAATCCGAAATCCGAAAACTGAAATCCGAAATCCGAAAACTGAAATCCGAAATCCGAAATCCGAAATCCGAAAACTGAAATCCGAAAACTGAAATCTGAAAACTGAAAACTCCTCCTATGCTCAACTGGAACAGCAACAAGCTTACTCACGGATGGCAAAAAGGCATCACGGCGTTTTACTACGCGGTGGGCATGACGGAAGAGGACTTCAACAAGCCACAGGTCGGGATCGGCGTGCCGTTGCTGGAGGGCAACACCTGCAACATTCACGCTTATGCGCTGGCTCAGGAAATTGCCGTCGGATGTCGTGAAGCCGGGATGCTGGGATTTCCGTTCGGAACGGCAAGCGTCAGCGACAATATTACTCAGGGACACGAAGGCGGCAATGCCAGTCTGCCGAGCCGCAATCTGATCGCCAATAGCGCGGAATGTGTGATCACTTCACATTGTTACGACGCCATGATCGGGCTGCACCACTGCGACAAGAACGGCCCGGGGTTCGCCATGGCGCTGGCGCGGACGAATTATCCGGGACTGATCGTCAGTGGAGGCAGTATTCTCCCGGGCTGCCACAACGGAAAAGACATTACGATTCTGGATGTTTACGATTCACAGGCCGCCGTGTCCGTCGGTGCGATGAGTCCCGAAGAATCCGATGCCATCATTCGCAAAGCCTGCCCCGGCCCCGGCGGCTGCGGAATTGCAGCGTCGTTCAATACCTGGGGACTTGCGATGGAAGCGATCGGCCTGATGCTTCCCGCCAGCAGTTCCATTCCCGCCGTTGATCCGGAGAAGAAAGCAGAATGTCGGCGCGTCGGTCAGGCTGTTTCCAATTTACTGGCACTGAATCTCCGACCGCGCGACATCCTCAACAGAGCTGCCTTCAAAAACTGCGCGGTGACAATCGCGGCAGCTGGCGGATCCACAAACGGTGTGCTGCATATTCTTGCTCTGGCTCGAGAAGCCGGAGTAGATTTTACATTGCGGGATCTGCAAAAAATCTTCCGGGAAACTCCGGTACTCTGCAGCTTCGCTCCGCGCGGACCGCGTACGATGGTTGATCTGCATAAGATTGGTGGTACGCCAATTCTGCTAAAGCATCTGTTCGACAGCGGGCTGCTCGACGGTTCCTGCATGAGCGTCACCGGCAAGACCATGGCCGAGAACCTCAAGGATGTGCCAAAGCCGCCAGCGGGGCAGGATCTCATCGTCACCAAAGAGAATTGCTACAAGCCATTCGCCGACATGCAGGTCTGCTTCGGCAATCTTGCTCCGGACGGAATCGTGTTCAAAGTATCGAGCATGAAGCATCCCGCCTTTGAAGGCAAAGCCGTTTGCTTCGATGATCCGCGCGATATCGTCCGTGCGGTAGAGCAGCGTCGGATCACGCCGGGCAGCGTGATTGTGCTTCGCAACATGGGCCCGGTCGCCTGCGGGATGCCTGAAGTCCTCATTGCGACAGCGGCACTTGCAGTTCCTGAGCTGGACGGAAAGATTGCCTTCATCTCGGACGCCCGTGTTTCCGGTGTGTCGCACGGAGCGATCGGAGTTCACTGTTCGCCGGAGGCGATTGTGGGAGGTCCGATTGGTTGTGTTCAGGATGGCGACGTGATTGGCTTTGATCTACTCAAGGGCACAATCTCGGTGAACATCAGCGATGAAAATATGGCTGCTCGTCGAGCCAAACTGGCAGCCCGTCCATCACTGGAACCTCGTCGAGGCTATCTCGCTGACTGGTCCGCCACGGTAGCTCAAGCCAGCTACGGCTGCGTGAGCAAAGCCATGTATCCGGAATGCACATAGTGTATTTCCTGTAGGTCCTTTCTGCCGGAAAGGACTTTCGCCGTTAGGCGAACCGCAGAGGGGCGGACGTCCGCTCAACGTCACCGTTTATCTATTCAATTGATCTCGTTTGGTCGCAGGTCGCGACAAGTCGCGAAGTCCAGCCCGGCAGGCTGGACCTACATAAGGCAAAGGCATCATGGCTGATTCAGAGGTCAGCAACTTTGGCAACAACGTTCGGTTTCGACCGGCCAGCCATGTTTCTCCGAAGGATGAAGCTGAGCTGATCAATGTCCTTCAGAGCAACCGTGCGGGCCGCATTCGGGTGATGGGGTCGAAGCACGCCTGGAGCCATGCCATTGAGACGGACGGTGTCCTGCTGGACATGCGACACTTCTCGAGTATTCAGATTCACGAACGCAATGGACAGCCGTTTGTGACAGTGGGTGCCGGATGCCAGATCAAGACACTTTTGGCTGCCCTGAACGAGCGAGGCCTGACGATGCCTTCGGTCGGCTTGATCACAGAGCAGACCATTGCCGGTGCTACGGCCACGGGAACTCATGGGTCCGGCAAGCATAGTCTGTCGCATTACGTGCATGCAGTTCGAATCGCTTGTTTCGATGCAACCGGTGTGTTCGCTCAAATTGTTGATATCACCGAGGGCGATGACCTGAAGGCGGCTCGATGCTCACTGGGATGCATGGGAGTCGTGGTTGAGATCACGCTGCCCTGCATTCCGCAATACTTCGTGGAAGAAAAACTCACACCCAAAACCACAATCGAAGACGTGCTGGCCCTTGAATCAGAAAGTCTGCTGCAGCAGTTTTTCCTGTTGCCCCATGCATGGACTTTTTTTGCACAGCAGCGCAAAGTCGCCCTGAAACCAAGTCGCAGCGGCGGCGCAGCACTTTATCGAATCTATTGGTTTCTGACGCTCGATCTGGGGCTGCATCTGCTGATCCTGCTGTTTGGCGTCTGGCTCCGCAGACGTCGGCTGGTTCATTTTCTGTTTCACACCGTCGTGCCTGGGTGTATTTTCCCGCGCTGGGCCACTTCAGATCGCAGTGATCGACAGTTGGTCATGGAGCATGAGCTGTTCCGACATCTTGAAGAAGAGATTTTTGTTCGCCGGTCGATGGTGATCGATGCATCGCATTTTGTGACAGACATCCTGAAACTTGCAGATGATTCGAAGCATGCGTTATCGTCATCAACTCTGAGTCAACTCAAATCCATTGATGCGTTGCAGGACGCTCAATCATTGGGTGGATGCCTCACGCATCACTATCCAATCTGCTTTCGCCGCATCCTGCCGGATGACACTCTGATTTCGATGGCGTCCGGATCAGGCGAAGACTGGTATTCAATCAGCCTGCTCACATACGCCGAACCGCGAGACGATTTTTTTCGAGTCGCCCGCTTTCTCGCCGAAACGATGATCCTACTCTTCCATGCGCGCCTTCATTGGGGCAAGTGGTGCCCTGTGACTTCGGATCAGATTGAACAGCAATACCCAGAACTCCCGACATTTCGGACGATTTGCCGCCGCTTCGACCCGAACGGTGTCTTTCGAAACGCATTCGTCAGCGAAACACTGAATCTATGAACGCTCGTCATGTCAACGATAGCCGATCTACCAAACTCGGGTCAAATCGACGGTCGCTCCATTGGGGATGCCTTCGAACGTAATGGCATCCTTGAAGTTGGTCGATTCTCCAAATCTGCCCGTTTCATTCAGGCGATAACTGACCACAACGCATTCATCAGGATCAACGATCCAGTATTCCGGGACAGCGAACTGTTCATAGAACTGCTTCTTGAGTTCCGTGTCGTGTTTACGATTCGACGGCGACAGGATTTCAATCACCAAATCGGGTATGCCTCGAATTCGGGTCTGCGTGATGATGCGGTTTCCCGCCAGCACAACAACAAGATCCGGTCGCACCACATCGACGTCGCTCAGTTGAAGATCGATCGGCGAATTGATCACCTGGCCCAGCTTTGTCAACTCAATCTGCTCATAGAGTTGATACTGTATGTGTCGGGAAATGGCTTGATGACGCGGATCGGGCGCAGCATTCATATAGTGTCGTCCGTCAATGATTTCATGACGATTGCCATCGTCCGGAAACAGGACGTATTCGTTGTAAGTCAGCTTCGTGGGAGACTTGCGAATTGCTTCGGATGAGATTGACATGGATATGACCTGGCAGATGTTGCGAGTCAGGTTTGCGACAACGAATCTAACGCAAGACGACTTACGGGATCTGTTCGCTTCCGCAAACACTATACCCTTGATGTTCCGGCAAATCCATCAGATTATCGATCGTGGCCAGCAGCCAGGGAGCGTCATGTGCCTGGCTGTGGCCTGCGGTAAATTTTCGAGTGGCAGATTCCCAGCCGGTTACACCAGAATTCGAACATCACCCACAACGTCAGCAGACCATATCGCGTGCTGCGGCTGAAGTTGATACTGGAGGCTTCAGCAAAGTAACGGACGGGAACCGGTATGTCCCCCAACTTGAAATCAAAGTAAACAGCCTGAGCCAGAAACTGCGTGTCGAATACGAAATCGTTGGAATTCTCCTGCCACGGGATCGTTTCCAGTACCTCACGTCGATACGCACGGAAGCCGCTGTGAAAATCGCCAAGGTTCTGACCGAGTGCCACGTTTTCAAATATCGTCAGACAGCGGTTCGCGATGTATTTCCAGGCTGGCATTCCTCCCTGCAGTGCTTCAGCGCGCGTGCGAATTCTCGAACCCAGAATGACGTCACAGTTTCCAAGCCGAATCAGTTCTGCGGCGACCGGAATCACGCGGCTGTCGTATTGATAGTCGGGATGAATCATGACGACGATGTCAGCACCACGTTCCAGTGCGGCCTTGTAGCAGGTCTTCTGGTTTCCGCCGTAGCCGGTATTACGTTGATGAGAAATCACCGTGAGTCCCAGGGAACGAGCCAGTTCGACTGTGCGGTCTTTGCTGCAGTCATCCACCAGAATAATCTCATCGACAGTGCCGGGCGGAATATCGCGCAGCGTACGTTCCAGAGTCGACTCCGCGTTATAAGCGGGCATGACCGCGATGATTCGTGGTTTGGTGATGGGCTGCATAGTTGACAGTTTACTTGAAAGCGATGGGCGGCATTGTCGAAACGGCGGTTATCAAATCCTGCCTGACCGGAATGTCCGAACTACGGAAGCGCGTAATCACTCGGTCGTCGAGTCGCCCGTTTCTCCTTCATCGTCATCATCGTCGTCATCAGGTTCTACGATCGGACGCAAAACGACTTTCGGTTTCACCACCGGAGCAACTTCAGCGGGACTGACGATCGCGTGCGCCGCTGATGTGGAAACTCGCAGCGTTTCGGCCATGTAGTCGATCGGCGCAACCTGACCGGTAAAAAGTTCGAACTGTTTCGCTGCCTGCCTCACGAACATTTCCACGCCACTCACTGTCGGACAGCCGCGTTCCCGCGCATGCTTGAGCAACAACGTCTGTTCCGGGTTGTAGACCGTGTCGAACACTAACGTCGAATCTCCCAGCCAATGCTGTTCAAAAGGAGTTTCATCCAGTTTCGGATGCATCCCGACCGACGTGCAATTGATCAGCACTTCGCACGTTTCTGCGCCTCGGTTTTCCCAGGACACATATTGACAACCGAGCTCCGCCGCCACCGCACGGCCTCGATCACGCGAACGATTGGTCACCGATACCGCAGCACCGGCCACCAGCAAGGCGTGTCCGACAGCGCGTGAAACGCCGCCCGCTCCAAGGATCAAAACCTTTCGACCGACCAGATCTGTGACACCGCCGGATTTCTTAAGTCCCTCCTGAATGGCTTCCAGCGCCGCCGGAGCATCCGTGTTCGTTGCCACCCACTGCTCGTTGCGTCGAAAGAGAGTGTTTGCCGCACCGATCGAGTCGGTCTCTTCGGACATCGTATCGCAGAACTGCAGTACGCCTTCTTTGTGAGGAATCGTGACGCTGTAACAGCTGATTTTGAGACGGTCGAACTCTTTCAGCGACGGCAGCAACAGATCAGCAGGAATCCGCAGCGGCAGGTAGACCGCATCAATGCCCAGCTTACGAAACGCCGCGTTATGAATGAGCGGACTCTTGCTTTGTGCAATCGGGTCACCGATTACTCCAAACACCTGTGTGTCCTTCGTGATCCTATTGTATCGATACAGGTTGCGGACTTCCGCAAACGACAACTGTCCCGGAGCCAGTTCACGTTCGCGACTGAAGCTGGCATATGTGAACGGTGAACCCGCTCGTCCGCAGAGGATGCGACTGATGGTGCCCAGTTCACCCATGCAGAACCCGACCGTCGGGATTTCGGCGGCACTCACCATTTCGAGCATGCGGACATTGTCTGCCGGCGAATTTGCCATTGTGACAATTTTGATGACGTCCGCATCACACTGCGCGAGGCGTCGATGGATATCGTACAACTCAAGCGGCGTCTCTTCAAAATTGTGATAGCTGACGATCCGTTTCGTGGTCCCGTAGCGGCGGATGGACTTCGCGATGTCATCTTCGAGATCAACATACTCTGCCCCGCCGATGATCGCTTCCCGCAGAATCATGAGTCGCTGCTCCTCCGTGCCGAACCAACGGCCCCGGTCCGCGCGACGACGACAAGTGACGACGACAGGCGTGGGTCGGTTCTTAAGCAAAAGCCCGATATCCGGTCGCTTGCGCATGTAATCAACGCGGAGTTCAACGAGTTCGGCCTTCTTTTCAGCCAAAGCCCTGTGTTCTTCCTTCATGGACGAATTCCGGGTTCGTCCGAGACTTACACAAATCATGTTCGTTCTAATCCGCCAGGGAGCGTTTCTTCTGCGGCGTGCAAGCAAAATGCCGCAGCCAGGGGCGACGACGCGCTTCGGCGAAGTCTAGTGCTTTGTCAGGCTTTAAAAAAGGGGTCAGGAACCAATAGCCAAATGGCCCGGAGGGTGCTCCGCACTATTGGTTCCTGACCCCTTTTTAAACGCCGCTACCAATGTAGCCATCTCGCTCCGTCGAGATGAGCCCACAAAGTGGCCCGCGTGACGAACACCCCCGCTCGCCATTTTCATCAACTTATGTTCACAAATGCGCGTCGAAAACCATTCGCGGTTTCCAAATATCACGTTTCCCCCAGGAGGCCCGCCACGGCGGAGCGCGACGGCTACGTTGAACACCGCCTGCCGTTACAGCAGAACCTCAGAAATTTCGTTTCCTCCCTGCGAAATCTCGACAGGCCGCCCGGTGTGATCCGGGACGCGGGTCGCAGGATCAATCCCCAGAGTTCTGTAAATGGTCGCCACAAGGTCTGCTGGCCGAACGGGTTTGTCCTGCACGTACGCGGCCTGAGAATCCGATGCCCCGTAGACCGTTCCGCCTCGAATTCCGGCTCCGGCGAGAAGAGATCCATAGCAGTTGGTCCAGTGATCGCGGCCAGCGTTGCCGTTGATCCGTGGAGTGCGGCCCATTTCACTTGTCACAACGATCAGCGTTTCGTCCAGCAATCCGCGTTCCTCCAAATCCGTCATCAGTGCAAACATGGTCTGGTCGAAACCTGGCAACTTGTTGTTCTTCAGTATTTTGAAGTTGTTCGTGTGCGTATCCCAGGCGTCATAGTCCACATTCACGGGGCCCCAGAACAGATCCCACGTGACATTGACGAACCGAACTCCCGCCTCGACCAGCCGACGGGCGATCAGAGCCGAGTTGCCGAAGAGCGTCTGTCCATAACGGTCCACGGTTTCTGGATCTTCCTGAGACAGATCGAAGGCCTTCCTCATCCCGGAGGAAGTCAGAATGTCAAACGCCTGCTGCTGGTTTCGCAGATACGAAGTCGTTGAAGCCAGTTGGTCTACGCGCCGTCTCTCATCGTCGATCTGCAGCAACAGAGAACGCCGTTCGTTCAGGCGGTCGATTGTCATGCCGTCTTCGAGTGACGTACTGGGCAGGACCGGAGCCCCGCGCACGATCTGTGGGGTCCCGGGCGACGGCGCCCACGAGTCTTTGTCATAATACGGCAGACATTCTGTGGTGAGCGGATCATAATCCTTGCCAAGAAAGCCACCGTACGGACCGGCGCGGCGAAACGACTGACCCCAGCCGAGCCAGTTGGGCATGTAAACATACTGCGGCGTTTCCGTTCGCGGGCCGCCAAGGTACTGCAAGGCAGACCCGATGCTGGGAGGATCTGTACCTCGCGGATGCTGATCGGGCGGCATCGCATCGTAGCCGGTGTAGCACGGCAGACAGTTGTGGCATCCTGCCTTGTGATTCACTGAACGAATAAATGCGAACTGATGGGCGATCCGTGCAAGCTTCGGGAGATGCTCACATACTTCGATGCCCGGGACCGTCGTCGGGATCGGTTTGAATTCTCCACGAACCTCCGCCGGTGCGTCCGGCTTCAGATCGTACATATCCTGTGTCGCCGCGCCACCGAGCAGGAAGATGAAAATGACATTCTTCGCTTTGGCCCCCTGCACGACTCCCGCAGCTTCTGCTGACAGCATTTGAGGTAACCCGAATCCTCCCAGTGCTGACAGCGTGCCGACCTTCAGCGTCTCACGACGAGTCACGCCGTCGCAACATCGCCGCGGAGTACCAAGCATGGTCAACATAAACGTGTCCTGAAGAAACGCCACCGGGAGTTCAATCGACAGTCAGTTACGTTAGCCGCGACGGAAGTGGACCGTCAAGGCAAAACACAGAATTCGGGTTCAACGACAAACGAAGTGCGCGGTGATATTTGTGCATTAAGGCGAGCGGCAGATTTCTGGTTTCCTCGAAACCCGGGGGCTAATAAAATCAGCCGCAACGCGTTAGCGTCCGGTTGTTCGGCTTGGTAGTTTCTAATCTGCCGCTCGCCTAAGTGTGTGATATTTGTGCATTAAGTGTGTTGGCGTTGATCGACGATGTGAGTGCTGCGACTGAGCCTGAAAGGCTCGCGCATATCAGCCTGGGGCAAGAGAATCCGCGAATGCGGATGAACGCCGCCCCAGGTTGATATCTGAACACGAACCCTGAAAGGGTTCCACAATGCTGGTATGTGTGGCCCGTTCAGGGCAAAACGTGTAGCTGCCGTGGAAACCTGGGGCGTTGCGCAAGGTGACCGAGGCGTTCCTGGAGACGCAGCCCGAGTCCGTCATTGACTCGAATCGCACTATTGCTGGCTCGCCAGACTCACTCTCCAATAAGCATCGTTCGAACCATCAAAGTAGCCATTCGCTCGCGAGCATGGCCAACGCTGATACTGCCGCATCGACCGCTAGTCGCCACTTCCAGAACGTCTGTACAGCAGAATCGCGACCGCTGATGGTCTTAATGAACAATGCGATGAAGATGTTACAGCAGATGGTCCATCCAAACAGAATAACCGCCATTGCGATTTTGAGGCCCTGTGGCTGATTCATTCGTACCAACAGTTGTGCTTCCATCGCGATCACAAAAAACAATCCGGCGAGCATATGGGCCAGCCACCAAAACGCTCCCACAACTCGCACGACGGCAGGACCGTTTCCGAATGCGCTCGCCACCGCCGGGCCGATCGGAATTCGACCGCAAAAGGTGGAGACCCAAAGCTGAATCAGAAAGCGACCTTCCAGAGAATAGACCAACGTGAACAGGAGCAGAAGAAACAGGGGCAACGGAATCCTGAGAGCCCACTGGTTTGGCAACACGACCACGAGCACAAAGAAAAACGACAACAACGTTCCCGTAAACGCTGACAGCCACGCTTCAATTCTTTCCATCATACGGTTGCCATTGAGCCTGGGATTCACTGAAATGACGCATTGTTCACAACCTCACACTCCCGTTCTTTGTCCCTGCGGCGGTGCCGCATTCCGGAATCCTCAAATGATACCACGATTCACTCGCCGTCGGCTTCTGTGTTGCCTGTCTCTCGTCGCAAGCGGAACTCTTCTGGTGTCGCAGACAGCCGTCGCCGATGAAAAATCGCCTGGCATTGCATGGAAGATGCACACTATTAACGATCAGTCACCCTATGAAGCCTGCGGTGCGGCGGACTTTAATGGCGACGGGAAGACGGACATCTTCTGCGGCGATTCGTGGTATGCAGCTCCGAAATGGACAAAGCACAAAGTTCGCGATGTTCCGGCGAGCGGCCCGAATCCGCACTACTATGAAGACTTTGCTGACTCGCCGCTGGATGTGAACGGCGACGGACGTCCTGATATCGTGACCTGCAACTATTTCGGCAAACGGGTTGGCTGGGTCGAGAATCCCGGCGGCGACTCAACAGCACCCTGGACTGAACATGAAATTGATACGCCTGGAAATATGGAGACCGGCGAACTGGTCGATCTCAACGGCGACGGGAAACTCGACTTTCTGCCGAACACGGGCAACGTCGTGGTCTGGTACGAGCTGACACAGCAGAAGCCTGCCGTCGTCTGGACCAAACATGATCTCGGCAGCGAGGGGGCAGGGCATGGTGTCGGAGTCGGTGATATAAACCGCGACGGACGCCTCGACATCATCACGCCAAAAGGCTGGCACGAACAGCCTGCGGACGCAGCATCAAACACATGGCCGTTTCATGCTGAATTCGAACTCGGAGCCGCCGGGATTTTCATTCACGGCCGCGACGTCGATGGTGATCAGTTGACTGATGTCGTCTACGGCATGGGCCATGGTTTTGGTTTGAATTGGCTCAAGCAGACTGCCTCATCCAACGGCAAGCGAGAATGGACAAAACTGAATATCGACGACACATTCTCTCAGGTCCACACGCTGGTCTTTACCGACCTGGATGGCAAAGGCGAACCGGAACTCGTCACGGGCAAACGGGTCTACGCTCACGAAGTCGAACCCGGCGACACCGATGCGTCCGTGGTCTTCTATTACCAATTCGACCGTGCCGCGGCAAAATGGAACAAGCACACGATCTTCCACGGCGACCCGGCCATCAACGCTCCGAAAGACGCCAAAGACCGTTGGGCACTGAAAGATTTTCCAAAGGGCAGCGCTGGCACAGGCCTTCAGGTGGCCGCAGTTGACATGGATGCCGACGGCGATATCGATCTCGTGTGCCCCGGAAAATCCGGCTTGTATCTGTTTGAGAATCTCAGTCAGTGAGCGGAAGAAAAGTCCGCGCAGGCGTTCTGCGTCTGGCAAGATCAAGGGCTCCACGACAAATTCGTCTCGTGTTTGCTGAAAGCTGCGTTAGCTGCGATCATCTGGCGGTTGTTAATTGTGTGTAATTCTCATTCTCCTCCTGATTATTCTTCTCCGCATGTTTACACGCATCCAGACCCGTGCCTTTCGGTGCCTGCAATCTGTCGATCAGGAACTGGGTTCCTTTCGCGCACTTGTGGGCCCGAACGCCAGTGGAAAGACGACATTTCTGGATGTGATCGCATTGTTAAGTGAGCTACTTCGCAATCGCGGAGACGTTATCGAAACCATTCAGAACCGCAGCACCAACTTTCAAAAGCTGCTCTGGATGGAACAAGGGGCGGCATTCCAGCTGGCCGTCGAAGCAGAAATGCCAGCAGCTGTTCGCGAAGCGATGGCACCGGAAAAGCGAAGATTCAGCAACGTTCGATATGAGCTGGAAATAGGCCTTGATCCATCGACGAACCAGATCGGTCTGAATCACGAAACTCTCTGGCTGCTTGAGCCTGAGCTTCCTCCGATCCGTGCTCGACGCGAACTTTTCCCCGCTCAAAGGTCGGAGATGCCCTCGATCCTGTGTTCACCCGGAAAGAAAAGACAGACGACTCTCACAAAGACGCCTAACGGCAACGACAACTACTACACTCAAGGTCGGCAAAGCTATAAGCCTTCGTTTAGGCTGGGCCGTGGACGATCTGCATTGGCGAACATTCCGGCTGATACGGAGAGTTTTCCAGTCAGCATTTGGTTCAGGGAATTTCTTGAGAAGGGAGTTCAGTCACTGGTACTTAACAGTCAATCGATTCGAAATCCAAGCCCTCCCGGACTAGGTCGAGCATTCCTGCCCGATGGTTCAAATCTGCCGTGGGTCATCGCCGAACTGCAAAGAGATGAGTTTCGATTTCGTGCCTGGCTTGACCATGTACGAACTGCGCTCGGGGACATTCGAAATATCACGACGTCCGTTCGCCCGGAGGATCGCCATTGTTATCTGACCGTCGAATACGACAACGGTGCGAGCGTACCTTCATGGTTGGTCTCTGACGGAACCCTTCGATTGCTGTCTCTCACGATCCCTGCGTAAGTTCCCGACCTGCAGGGAGTGTTTCTCATCGAAGAACCAGAAAACGGCATTCATCCACGAGCAATCGAAACAGTATTGCAGTCGTTGGGGTCCATGTACCAAAGCCAGGTGCTCGTAGCGACTCACAGTCCCGTCGCCTTGAACATGCTGGAGCCGTCCAAAGTCCTCTGTTTTGCAAAAGACACCAGTGGTGCCACAGACATCATTTCCGGGGATGAACATCCTGCGCTCAGAGACTGGAAGCGTGGTGAGCCCGACTTAGGTGTTCTCTTCGCATCAGGAATTTTGAGTTGAGTGAGGTTGGGCATGCAGGATCTGGTGTTGCTGGTTGCTGATAAGAACGCGCAGTTTGCCATTAGTGGAGCTTTGCATCGGCCTCAGGCGATGGGGATTCGCAGCATCGAATTCGTTTTTCTGGTCCACCCCGGTCGTGATGGTGGAACACGTGAGACCGGACCAGACATCCTCAAACTGGAGGCAAGTCGCTTTCGGCATGCAATACTGGTTCTCGATCTTGAAGGAAGTGGCTCCGAGTGTTCCGAAGCCGTCAGTCTGGAACAACAACTCGACAAACGATTGACAGCCACCTGGCAGGGGCGTGCAAAATCGATCGTCATTACGCCAGAATCCGATATTTGGCTGTGGGGTTCTGACAACGCGATGCAGCAGGTTTTGAGATGGACCGATTCCATGCCGATTCGGGCCTGGCTTCAGGAAAAGGGATTCGAATTCACATCTGAAGGAAAACCCACGCGGCCGAAAGAGGCTTTCGAGGAAGTGGTGCGAAAATGCCAGTTGCCGCGATCTTCATCGCTATACAGCGAGATTACTGGCAAGCTGAGTCTTAGTCGCTGTACAGATTCAGCGTACCAACGTTTATCTGCAAAGCTGAAAGAGTGGTTTCAGCCACCCGAGCTTTCGTTGTCCATGTCAAGTAACGGGATCATCGCCGGGCGTATGCACAGCATGGAACGGCACGTAGAGAAACCAGGGGTTCTGTTATTCTTCAATGCGACGCACTGCTTCAGCGGCGATCAGCTCTGTCGCGTTCCTTTCTTCTTGAAGAGGCTGGCCAGATGATGTCCGGACCGAAGGTCAGTGGCAGCGTTGCAATTATGCGAAAGGAGTTGCGTCCTGTTTTCCTTCTGCTATTGTCTCCCCACGGTCAAAATCGCCGTTTGCATTTACGGATTCCAAATCATGACTTCTGTTGTCGTCCTGTATGAACCGGTTGCTGATGGCGATCACGGATTCCCTCTGCTCAGCGTGCGGCTCGGCGAGCCCGTCGAGACAATTATTGCCAATAACCCGGAACTGAAGGTTGAACAAACTGCTGACGGAGAAACGGTTTTCACGTCACCCACCGGAGGCGAAAGCGGAATTCGAAATTCAGAAATCATTGCCGCTCTATTCAACTGGGCTCGCAGTTATGGTGGCATCGTCTTTGACTCATGCACTCTCTTTCGACTTCCCAATGGAGCTCTTCGTTCTCCGGATGCCTCATGGATTCAGACTGTGCGGTGGCAGAGCCTTTCTGATCTGGAACGAAAATCCTTTCCTCCGATTGCACCGGACTTTGTCATTGAGCTGCGATCGCAGACCGATCGCGCGATTGACCTTCAGGAAAAGATGAAAGAATACGCCTCCTGCGGTGTGCGTCTGGGAT
>Ga0105049_10004682_pt1 | contig 16048 bp, 12 predicted proteins | sample MAT06_FD_78087 | JGI IMG/M metagenome (GOLD analysis project Ga0105049, IMG submission 78087) | Freshwater microbial communities from Lake Fryxell liftoff mats and glacier meltwater in Antarctica - MAT-06 | ecosystem: Environmental > Aquatic > Freshwater > Ice > Liftoff microbial mat | place... | reverse complement strand
TGATCGTTGGAGCCACCACGCAGCGGATCCCCTCGGCTTCGACGGCGTCGATCTGGTCGGCGTCGGCCTCATCCACCACGAGGGTGGCGGCGAGGGGCGCGTAGAGGCGCGCCACGCCCACGACGGTGGACTCGTGCCCGAGCTCGCGCAGGAGCCGATCGGCGGGTCCCTTGAGGGCGGCCCCTGCGATGATCGGCGAGACGGCCACCGTGTCTGCCCGGCGCGCGACGACGGCGTCCCGCAGGCCCGGCACGGCCAGCACGGGGGCGATGGACACGAGGGGGTTCGAGGGAGCGATCACGACGCGCGTGGCGGCGGCCAGCGCCTCCAGGACGCCCGGGGCGGGCTGGGCCGCGTCGGCGCCGTCGAAGCGCACCGCGGTGACGGGTACCGAGTGCTGCCGCTGGACGAAGTACTCCTGGAAGCCGATCTCGGTGCCGTCCTCGATGGTCAGTCGGGTCCGTAGCCGATCGTCGGTGGCCGGCAACAGGCGCAGCCCGAGGGCCCAGGCCTCGGCGATCTCGCCGGTGACCTGGGACAGTGGCGCGCCCGCTCGCAGCCGGTCGGTGCGAAAGAGATGGGTGGCGAGGTCCTGGTCGCCGAGGTTGAACCAGTCCGTGGCGCTCGGGTAGCGCCGCAGGGCCTCCATCGCCGCCCAGGTCTCACCCGCCAGGCCCCACCCGCGCTCGGGGTCGATGGACCCGGCCACGGTGTAGGTGACCGTGTCGAGGTCGGGGCTGATGTGGAGGCCGTGGAGCTCGACGTCGTCGCCGACGTTCACGATGGCGGTGAGGTCGGTGGGGGGAACCACGCGCACGAGGCCTGCCAGCAGGCGGGCGGCGCCCACCCCGCCGGCGACGACGGCGATCAGCTGATTCCCCGGAGGCGGCCGCTCAGCAGGTCGATGTCGGCGTCGACCATCATCGTCACGAGGTCTTCGAAGCTCGTTCGCGGAGCCCATCCGAGGGTGGCCTTGGCCTTGGATGCATCGCCGATCAGGAGGTCGACCTCTGCGGGGCGCATGAACTTCTGGTCCAGCGTCACGTGGTCCTCCCAGCGCAGGCCGGCGTGCTCGAAGGCGATCTCGCAGAAGCGTCGCACCGAGTGCGTCTCGCCGGTGGCAATGACGTAGTCGTCCGGCTTGTCCTGCTGGAGCATCAGCCACATCGCCTCGACGTAGTCCCCGGCGAAGCCCCAGTCGCGCTCCGCGTCGAGGTTGCCCAGGGCCAGCGTGTCGGCCTGCCCCAGCTTGATGCGAGCCACGGTATGGGACACCTTGCGAGGGAGGAACTCCATGCCGCGCCGGGGGGACTCGTGGTTGAACAGGATGCCGCTGGAGGCATGGAGGTCGTAGGACTCTCGGTAGTTCACCGTGATCCAGTGGCCGTAGAGCTTGGCGACGCCGTAGGGAGAGCGCGGGTAGAACGGCGTGGCCTCGTTCTGGGGCACCTGCTGCACCTTGCCGAACATCTCGCTGGAGCTGGCCTGGTAGAAGCGGATCCCGGGATCGACGATGCGGATGGCGTCGAGCAGGCGGGTGACTCCGAGCGCAGTGATCTCCCCGGTGAGCACGGGCTGGGTGAACGACGTCTGCACGAAGGACTGCGCCGCGAGGTTGTACACCTCGGTGGGCCGGCACTCCCGGAGGATCGAGATCAGCGATGCCTCATCGAGGAGGTCGCCCGACGAGGTGTAGGGGTCGAGCACGACGCGGTCCTGGAGATGGGCGATCCGTTCGAAGTTGGTGGTGCTGCTGCGCCGCACCATCCCCACCACCTCGTAGCCCTTGTCGAGCAGCAGCTCGGCCAGGTACGAGCCGTCCTGGCCCGTGATGCCGGTGATGAGAGCTCGATTCGTCAACGTTCCTCCAATGTCGTCACGGCTTCAGATCCCACTCGTCGACGCATGTCGTCGAGCAGGTCGGCCACCGTCTGCTCGATCGGGATGGCCGGTTCCCAGCCAGTGGCGCCGCGCAGCTTGGACGCGTCGCCGCGGAGGACCGGGAGGTCGACCGGGCGCAGAAGGCTCGGGTCGGCGACCAGCTCGATGGGTCGCTCGGCCAGGCCGACCAGGAGGTCGGCCAGGGTCTGGATGGCGAGGTCCACGCCGGTGCAGACGTTGTACACGTCGCCCGGCTTGCCGCGCTCGATGAGCAGGCGATAGGCCCGCACGACATCGCGCACGTCGGTGACGTCGCGACGGGCCGAGAGGTTGCCCACCGGAATCGTGCCCGCCGCGTCTCGCTCCGCGCGGGCGATTCGCGCTGCGATGGCCGGGGCCACGAACTGCTCGGACTGGCCCGGACCGAGGTGGTTGAACGGGCGCACTCGGATCACGCCGAGCCCGTGGCCGAGAAACGCTTGTTGCGCGAGCGCGTCGGCGGCCAGCTTCGAGGCGGCGTAGGGGCTGGTGGGCCGCAGTGGGGAGCCTTCGGTGAGGGGCAGCTCGTCCTCGGTGACGACGCCGTACACATCAGCGCTGGCCACGGCGAGCACGCGGGCGACGCCGGCATCGGCGCAGGCCCGCAACACGTGGAGGGTCCCCTCGGCGTTCACCTTGAACACGGCCACGGGGTCGCGCCACGAGGCGCCGACGTCGGCCCAGCCGGCCAGGTGGTACACCGCCTCGGGGTGGGCACCCTTGAGCGCGGCAGCCATCGCCGGTCCGTCGGTGATGTCGACGGGATGGTCGCCGTGGCGGTCGAGCACCGTCACGTCGTCGCCCGCGCGGCGGAGGTGGTCGACGAGGTGCCGGCCGACGAACCCCAGACCTCCGGTGATCACGGCGCGCATGGTCGGGGACCTTACGGCAGCGGCGGGTGGCCGCCGGCCAGCAGCCGGGCGGCGTCGACCACCGCTCGCACCCGTCGCTGGAGGAGGGCGAGGTCGGGCCGCCGGCGCAACGCCAGCGGGCGGATGACGTCGGTGCCCACGCCGACGACGATGCCGCCGAGCGCCCGGCTCCACGCCCCGACGCGGCCTCGCCAGCCGCCGTAGCGGCTGACCACCACCAGCCGGTTGCGACGGTTCAGGTGATCAAGGAGGGGGGTTCGCTCGCCGCCGGAGCTGGCTCGGTGCTGGTGGTGCACTACCGAGGTGGGGATGTAGCGGTAGCGCCAGCCGGCGCGGCGACCTCGCCAGGAGAGGTCAACGTCCTCGCAGTACATGAACAGCCGATCGTCGAACGCCCCGACCTCATCGAGGTAGCGGCGGCGAAGCAGGACCGCCGCACCGCACCAGCCCCAGATGTCCTCCGCCTCGTCGTACTGGCCATGGTCGACCTCGCCGTAGCCGCGATCGTGAGGTTCCCAGGTCGGTCCGAGCTCGTTGCCGACGTTGTTGATGCGGGGGCGCCCGTCCCCGTCGGGCTCGGCGAAGAGGAGCTTGGGCGCGGTGGCACCAAGGACCGGCGCGGCGTCGAGGGCGGCGGCAAGGGGGAGGAGCCAGCCGGGCTCAACGAAGGCGTCGGAGTTCACGAGAGCGACGGCATCCACGTCAGCAAGGGCGTGGAGTCCGGCGTTGACGCCGCCGGCGAAGCCGAGGTTCCTGCCGGTCGAAACGAGGCGCACCGTGGGATAGCGGCGCTCCCAGTCCTCGATCGATCCGTCGGTGGATCCGTTGTCCACCACCACGATGTCGAGGGCTCCCGAGGGCCATTCGGTGGCCAGGAGGTGATCGAGGCAACGGGGGAGGATGTCGCGGTTGTTCCAGCACAGCACGACGGCCCGCACCCGGTTGATCACCGGGCGATCGTAGGGGGACCGATCAGCGTCGGGTGATGTCGAGGGTGGCGCTGACCCGCTCCTCCACGAGCTTCAACCGCTCGTTCACCAGCGACCCGACCACGTCGAGGGTGCCCTTGGCGTCGTCTGTGCGGCCTTTCAGGGCCTTGGCCAGCTCGTTGCGTCGCACCTGCATCCGCTGGAAGGCGATGACGCCGAGGCCCACGGAGACGTAGGCGGCGTCCTTGACGACATCAGCAACCTCGTCGATCTGGAGTCGTGCCATGCGGGCACCGTAGCCGTGTCCGTTGCGGGGCTGCAAACTATTGCAAGCGTTTGTGACGCTTTGCGCAAGCGCTCCCGTGGAGGCCTCCCGATGGGTGGGGGTGGGCCGAGAGGAGGGCGCCCTCGGACTACCCTCGGACAACCGTGGAGACCCCGCCCCCCGGCGCTGATGCGCCCGACGACGCGCCCCTCACCACGCTGCCCACCGCTCCTGCCGTGGTTGCCGTGGTCGTCGCGCGCGACCCCGGAGCGTGGTTCGAGGAGGCTCTCACTGCGATCGCGGAGCAGGACTACCCGAACCTGTCGATCCTCGTTGTCGACGCCCACAGCGCGGACGAGGTCAAGCCTCGGGTCGGCCGCGCCGCCCCGGGGGCCTTCGTGCGCCGGCTGGACGACGACCCCGGCTTTGGCGCCGCCGCCAACGAGGTGCTCGAGGTCGTCGACGGTGCCGCGTTCTACTTCCTGTGCCATGACGACATCGCTCCCAAGCCCGACGTGGTGCGCATCCTCGTGGAGGAGGCCTACCGTTCGAACGCCGCGGTGGTGGGTCCCAAGCTGGTCGAATGGAACAACCCGCGCCGGCTCCTCCAGGTGGGCCAGGGGATGGACCACGCGGGGTTCGGGGTGCCGCTGGTCGAACGCGGGGAGCTCGACCAGTCGCAGCACGACGCGGTGCGCGATGTGTTCACCGTTCCGGGGGCGTGCACCTTGGTGCGGGCCGACCTGTTCAGCGAGATCGGCGGATTCGACGAGGGCATCGACGACTTCCTGGACGACGTCAGCCTCTGCTGGCGCGCTCAGATCGCCGGCGCCCGAGTCATCGTTGCCCCCGACGCGCGCGTTCGACACCGCGACCACCTCGCCAAGAGTCGAGGTGTCAACGAACGCCGACGCACGCAAGCGCGCCACCGGCTCCGCATTCTGCTGAGCTGCTATGGCCCCGTGGCGCTGGCGATCGCCCTTCCGCAGATCATTCTCATCAACCTGCTGGAGATCGTCTACGCCCTGCTCGCCGGTCGGCACCGACGCGCCGGCGACGTCGTCACCGCGTGGACGTGGAACCTCCGGCGGCTCGGCGAGCTGCGGGTCGCTCGCCAGCAGGTGAAGGGCTTCCGTCACGTGAAGGACCGCGAGGTCAATCGCGCGATGGTCCGGGGGAGCGCCCGTCTCCGCCAGTTCGGGCGAGGGCAGATCGGACGGGGCGAGGATCGATTCAGTGGGCTCGCGAAGGGTGGCCGGGGTGTCGCCGACGCGTTTCAGTCCGGCTCGCTGCGGGCCTCTGCCTCGGTGTGGGCGGTCGTCGTGCTGGTGTTCCTGGCCGGCAGCCGGCACCTGATCACCCGCGGGGTCCCGGCCATCGGAGAGATGGTGTCCTTCTCGTCTTCGCCGCTTCAGATGCTGCGCGAGTGGGTGAGCGGCTGGCGGCCGGCGGGCCTCGGATCCGAGTCGCCCGCGCCCACCGCCTTCGGGATGCTCGGTGCCCTTGGTTTCTCCTTCGGCGGGGCGACCGGCTTGCTGCGAACCGTCCTCACCATCGGCCTCATCCCGCTTGGGGCGGTGGGTGCCTACCGGCTGCCTGGGCCGACCCGCTCCCGCCACGCGCAGATCGCGTGCCTGCTCGTCTACGTCACGATTCCTCTCCCGTACAACGCGTTGGCCTCCGGCCACTGGGGAGCGCTCGGCCTCTATGCCGCCGCCCCTACGATCGTCGGCCTGCTGGCTGGCGCAGGCGGGCTGGCACCGTTCGGTTCTGTGGGAAGCGCCACGGGTCCTGGCATGAAGCCACGCCGGCTTCGTGCTCACATCCTGTCGCTCGGTCTGGTCACCGCCGTCCTGGCCACGCTGCTGCCGGTGGCCGTGGTCATCGTTGTTGGAATGGCGCTGGCACTTGCCCTCGGCGGTCTGCTGGCGATCAGCGCTCGCGGCAGTGCCCGAATGGTCCTGGCGGCCATTGGCGGAGCGGGGGTGGCCGTGGCTCTGCATCTGCCGTGGAGCCTTGACTTCCTCCTTCCCGGCGCCACCCTGTCCGCGCTTACAGGCCCGGAGCGAGCGACGGGTTCGTCCGACCTGGCCGCGCTGCTTCGGTTCCAGGTCGGTCCCCTGGGCAGCGCTCCATTCGGATGGTGCTTCCTCGTGGCTGCCTCGCTCCCGTTGCTGATCGGCCGGGCGGAGCGCCACGCCTGGGCGGTGCGGGGGTGGACGCTGGCGCTGGTGTCGTTCGCGGCCGCGTGGGCGGCCCAGCGCGGCCTGCTGCCCGTGAGCATGCCCCCCGTGGAGGTGCTCCTCGCACCGGCTGCGGTGGGCCTGGCGCTCGCGGCCGCGATGGGGGTGGCGGCCTTCGAGGTCGACCTTCCCGGCTATCGGTTCGGCTGGCGTCAGATCGCGTCCGGGCTGGCGGCGGCGGCGGTGGTCGTGGGCATCGTCCCCGTACTGGGTGCATCCTTCGACGGCCGGTGGTCGATGCCGGCGGGTGACCACCGACGGACCCTGAGCTTCATCGACGCCGAGAACGACGCCGAGCCTTTCAGAGTGCTCTGGGTGGGCGATCCGTCCGCCCTTCCCCTCGGGAGCTGGCGGCTCGACGACGGTCTGGCCTACGGCACCACGGATCGAGGCACGGCCGGCGTGGAAGACCTGTGGGTCGGCTCGGACGACGGGCCCACCCGACTGATCGCGGATGCGCTCGATCTGGCTCGAACAGGCCAGACGGCGCGGCTCGGCCGGCTGCTGGCCCCGATGGGGGTGCGCTACCTGGTCGTGCCCGCGAGCCTGGCCCCGGCGCCCTTCTCCAGCACCGTGATCGCCGTACCGGCCAGCCTGACGGCGACGTTGGCGGCGCAGCTCGACCTTGCCCCGGTCGATGTCCCCGCGGGGCTCACCGTCTACCGCAACGAGGCCTTCGTGCCCCCGCTCGCCGAGGTCGCGGCTGGCCGCACCCTCCCCACTGAGGGGGGGATCGCGGCTGCCCTCCCGCTCGATCTGTCCACGCTCCCACCCGCCCTTCCGAACGACGAGGGCTTCCTGCGCTGGTCAGGCCCGGTGGAGGCAGGCACGTCGGTCTTCCTCTCGGCCGCCAGCTCCGATCGGTGGCGCCTGGAGGTCGATGGCCAGCTGGCGGAGCGCACGGTGCCCTTCGATTGGGCCAACGCCTACACGGTGCCAGCGGATGGCAACGCCACCCTCGGCTTCCGCACCTCGCCACTCCGCTATGGCGTGCTGCTGCTCCAGGCACTGGCCTGGCTGTGGGTTCTGCGCTTGCTGCTGCGGCGCCGCCTCAACGGCCGGGTGGCCGCGCTGGCGATCGCCTCCGTCGCTGACGAGGATCACGACGAAGATGACGAGGCCGAACGGTGAGAGGTTCTCGCGCCACCTCACTAGCGATCCTGAGCGGTGTGCTCGCCGGCGGCCTCGTGCTCCAGGCGGCTGATCGGTCAAACCCTGGGGACACGGAGGTGGCCGATGCCGTCACGGCCGGCACGGCCATTCCGGCCGCCGCGCCCCCCGGGAGCCTCACCTCCACCTGGTACTGCGCGGGCGGAAGCGCCACCAAGGGCGGGGTGGCCGACCACGTGCTCCTGATCGCCAACCCCACCGACGAGGACCGCACGGCCACCGTCACCGCCATCGCGGGCGACTTCGCGCCGCCGGCGGTCATCCCGGACAGCACCACCACGGACGACCCGGCCGCGACGACCACGACCACCGCGCCGACGACCACGACCGCACCCACCACCACGACGACCACGGAAGCCCCCGTCCCGGTGGCGCCCACCGTGGTGGACCTGCCCGCCCACAGCCGGGTGGAGTTGGCGGTGTCCGACCTCGTTGACGCGCCACTGGCCGGGGCCATCGTCGAGGTGGACGGGGGACAGGTGGCGGTCGAACACCAAGTCACCAGCGCCGAGGACGGCAGGGCCACCGCCCCCTGCAGCACGACCGCCGCGACGTCATGGTCGTTCCCCTGGGGGGTCACCGCCCTCGGCGCGCGTGAGCTCCTGGTCTTCATGAACCCCTTCCCCGAGGACGCGTCGCTCGATGTCGTGTTCGCCACGGATGAAGGCGCCCGCGAGCCCCTGCGGTTCCGGAACTTCGTGGTTCCCGGCCGCAGCGTTGTCGGCGCCTACGTCGACGACCCGGGTGGGGCGCAACGCAATGAGCAGGTCTCGGCGCAGGTGAACGTGCGCAGCGGCCATCTCGTCGTCGATCGCATCCAGATCTTTGGCGGGGACGACGAGGACGATCGGGAGGGGATCACGCTGGGTCTGGGGGCACCGGTGCCCGCCGAGACGTGGATCTTCCCGGATGGCTACATCTCGGAGGGGATCCGCCAACAGCTCGTCGTGTTCAACCCGAGCGAGGCCGTGGCCGAGGTGGAGGTGGAGATCCGCCTTGACGATCCGGAGACGAACCCGGCTCCGGAGCCCTTCGAGATCACGGTGCTACCGGGACGCTTCGCCATCGTCGAGCTACCCGATCCATTGGCCGGTCCGGATGACCCGCCAAGGGTTCCGCTCGGCGTTGCCCACTCGTCGATCGTCCGATCGCTCAACGGTGTTCCGATCGCGGCCGAACGCGTGGTCATCTCCTCCGACGGCGCCACCCTCGGCGTCGGTGCCACGCTCGGCTCCCCGGTGATCGCACCCACGTGGTACTTCGCAGGTGGCGGGATCATCGAGGGCGAACGCGAGGAGGTCCTCACGCTCTTCAACGGATCCGTCGACGAGATCGCCACCTTCAGTGTGATCGGGCTGGTCGACGGCCAGCCCCTGGCCCTGCCCGACCTACAGGACCGGGAGATCCCGCCGGGGGGCCGGATCTCCCTACGCCTGAGCGAACACACGGATCGGGCGAGCCTGGCCATCGTGGTGGAGGCCGACGGCCCGATCGTGGCCGAGCGCGGTCTCTACCGTGTCAACGGTCGAGGCATCTCGCAATCGATCGGGATTCCGCTGGCTGTTGATGTCGTCGTGCCCGACCCCGTGGAGGGCTGACGCCCACCAATCTGTCCGTCGACCGGATCGAGCACGATCAGCGGGATGACTCGGCTGGCGGACGCCTGGTATGTGTCCGAGGCTGGCCACACTTCGGTGGCTCGGGATCGCGTGGATCGTCGGCTGGGCCTCGGGCCCGTACCGCCGCTACTGATCTCAGGCGGTGACGAGCTGCTCGATGCGCTCGAGAGTGGCCGCCATGTTCTTGGCGGTGGCCTTGCCGGCTCGCTTGACGGCGGGCCTGGTGACGGCGGACTCCTGCGAGATGTCCCAGCTTTCGCGCACGAGGGTGCCGCCGTCCTGGGGCTCGAGCTCGTAGCGCCAGATACGGCCCCCCACGAGACGACCGACGGCGGTGGGCCCCCGCGTCTGCCAGGCGACGCGACGGTTCTCCTCGAACTCGATGACGGTGCTCTCCATCACGTAGGGAACCCCCAGCTTCATCGCCATGCCGAACCGGCTGCCGAGATGGAGGCGCTCGGCGGACCCGCGCGCGCTGCGCACCGTGCCCGAGCCGTCGATGTCCTGGTGGCGATTCGGATCGGCCAGGAGGTCGAAGATCTGCGACGCGGGGGCAGGGATGAATCGCTCGACGGTGACGACATCGTCCGTCATGTCGGCTGCCCCAAAGCGGCCTCGACCTCTGACTTGGTGCCCTCGGGAAGGGTGGTGACCGCCACGCGACCGATGCCCTCGAAGCGCTTCAGCTCCTCGATGACGGCGCGATCGAGCCCCGAGTCCACCAGGAGGAGGAGGGCGGAGGTGGAAGGGTCGATCCATTCCGCCATGTCCTTTACCCAGTCGTCTGCGAGCCCCTTGTCCACCAGCTTGCCGTAGAGGGCACCAGCGGCGGCTCCGCCGATGGCGGCGCCGAGGAACACCGGGCCACCCACGAGCAGGCCGGCGAGCATGCCCCACCAGGTGCCGGAGACGGCGCCCCGCAGGGGAGTGACATCGACGGTCTCGACGATGCGGGTGCGGCCCTGGTCGTCCTTGGCGACGATCACTGCGTCGCGCATCGTGACCTTGCCCTCGCGGCCGAGGTTGGCCAGGGCGAGGAGGAGCTCGGAGGCTCGGTTCGGCTTGTCGAACACGATGGCCAGGATCTCCTGGCCGCCGGGTCCGTCAGTGTCAGGGGTGGTGGGCAGGTCGGTCACCCTCAGGACGCTAGTGGTCTGTCTCGCAATTGGTGGCGTCGGGACGGCGGTTGCGAGAGCGACCACTAGGCCAGGCTGTCGAAAAGGCGACGGCGCCAGGGCGGAAGGTTCGGGAGGAGCGGATCGAGCGTCTTGCCGAGTCGCACGGCGACGGCGTCGAGGGCAGGACAGATCGCCACGGCCTGCCCTTCGTAGCCGGATGCTCGAAAGGTGCCGCGGTCGAGGTCGAGGTGGTCGATCCACCAATGGGCGCCGTAGAGGCTGCCGTCGGTCGGATCCTCGGACCGTACGCGGCGGCCGTGGTCAACCCACCCCTCGGGCAGGATGCGTTGGCCGTCCCACACGCCGTCGCGTAGGTGCAGGGTGCCGAACCGGGCCCAGTCCTGGGCCGTGGCGTACACGTAGGACGAGCCCACGAAGGTTCCCGCCTGGTCGATCCTCGGGTCGGCTGACCGCATCCCGATCGGGTGCAGCACCCGGTCGAGCACGAAGCCGCGCGCCAGGGCGCCGGGACCGACCGTTCGGCAGAGCGTGGCCGCGACGATGTTCGAGGTGCCGGAGGAGTAGTTGAAGACGGTGCCGGGCGGGTGGGCGAGCGCACGGGCCTCGGCGTAGGCGGCGACGTCGTCCTGCCCACTGCCGAACAGCATCTCGATCACGTCGGACACGCCGGCGTCGACGTAGTCCTCCGCCCAGCGGAGCCCATCGCGCATCTGGAGGAGCTGGTCGAGCGTGATGGCCGCCCGCTCGTCGGTCCAGCCGGGAACGCCGGGTGGCGCAGCGAGGGTGAGGCGGCCCTCTCCCACCAGTACGCCGACCGCCGCGTGGAGCACCGACTTGGCCATCGACCACGACAGCAGCGGAGTGTCCTGCACCACTGGTTCTGGTGGACGGTCGAAGTGGGGGAGCTCGTCGCCGTAGCGCTCGAACAGCAGGCGCCCGCCCTGCACGACCGCCACTGCGTAGGTGGTGCCGTAGCGGTCGGTGTCCGCGAACATCTCGTCGGCCACGGCCACCAGCGCGGCCGGCGCCTCGCCGCTCGGCCACTCGTCGGTAGGCCACGGCACGCCGGACGGCTGCGGGGGCAAGGGAAGCAGCGGTCGGTCCAAGGGCACGCCGGAACCGTAGGTCCGGGCTCACCGATGCGCCCGCCGCCCAATGCCAACCGGGGTGCGAAAAGCGTCAGAAACGAAGCACCTCGCACCCCGGTTGGCCCCGGTCGCCCCGGAGCAGGGATCTGCGCCAGAACTCACCGTTCGACGGCCTGCTCGGTGAGGACGAGCGAGCCCGGGTCCTGGCTTCATGGCCAGCTTCACCTTCGGAGGGTGGAACTCTGGGTAGGCAAGGGCACTGGCGATGTCGTAGAGCGGAGCGAGTCGGGTGAAAAGCAGCAGAAACGGCGCGCTTCAGCCTCCGGTTCGTGTTGGGGTGGTCGGCTGGGGTGGCTAGGGGGCGGCCGGGGGCGGCATGCTCAGACCTGTGGACCGGATCGTTCTCGCGTTGGTGCTCGCCGGTGGGGCGCTCGGCGTCGCGGCGATCTTGCAGCGCCGCCAGCGTCCCGATGCTCCGGTGCGCACTGGCTACGCCCGGCCCGAGCAGGTCGACCGGGCCGACTTCGTCCGTCCCGATGCGCCCTGGTTGGTCGCGGTGTTCACCTCGGCCACGTGCACCACGTGTGCGGGGGTGTGGGACCGAGCTCGGCACGTGGAGAGCGTGGCGGTGGCGGTGCAGGAGCTCGAGTACGTGTCCGAGCGAACCCTTCACGATCGCTACGAGATCGAGGCGGTTCCCACCACGCTGATCGTCGACGCCGACGGGGTGGTGCAGAACAGCTTCCTCGGGCCGGTGACGGCCACCGACCTCTGGGCGGCCGTCGCCGAGGTCCGCGAACCCGGTAGCACACCGGGCGGTTGCACCACCCACGACCAACCGCTCGAGTAGCTACTCCGGCTTGGCGTCGGTGGCGGCGTGGGCGTCGGCGAGAGCACCGGATCCCTCACCTCGGCCATCACTGGCCTGCCACGCCCCGAACTCCTCGACCGCCGTGCGTCCCTCTCGACCGAGCGCCACGAGGCGATACACCTCGGAGCCGTCGATCGTCTCGTGCTCGAGCAGCGCGCGGGCCACGAGGTCGAGGGCGTTGCGGTGCTGGCTGAGCGTCTCGCGGCACCGCTCCTCCTGCTCCCGCAGGATGCGTTCGACCTCTTCATCGATCACGCGGGCGGTTTCGTCGGAGTAGTCGCGCGAGTGCATGAGATCGTCGCCGAGGAACACGGCCCCCTGCGACCCCCACGCCATCGGGCCCAAACGATCGGACATGCCCCACTCGCGCACCATCTTGCGGGCGAGCTCGGTGGAGCCGACGAGGTCGTTGTTGGCACCGGTGGAGATCACGCCGAACACGAGGTCCTCCGCGATCCGGCCGCCCATGCGGACGACGAGGCTGTCCTCGATGTAGTCCTGCCGGTAGATGTGCCGATCGTCGATCGGGAGCTGCTGGGTGACACCCAGGGCCATGCCCATCGGAAGGATCGTGACCTTGTGGACAGGGTCGGCGTTGGGAAGGACGGCGGCCGCGACGGCGTGGCCACCCTCGTGGTAGGCGATCGCTTCCTTCTCGCGGTCGGCCAGTGCCATCGACTCACGCCGGGCCCCCATGAGCACCCGGTCACGGGCGAGCTCGAAGTGCCGCTGGAAGATCTGGTCCTCGCCCGCTCGCACGGCGAACAGGGCGGCTTCGTTGACGAGGTTGGAGAGGTCGGCGCCAGACATGCCGGGGGTGCCCCGGGCCACCACGGTGAGGTCGACGTCGGGCGCCATCCGCTTCGACTTGGAGTGGACCCGGAGGATCTCCACGCGCTCGCTGACCTCAGGGAGAGGCACGACGACCTGGCGGTCGAACCGCCCGGGCCGCAGGAGGGCAGGGTCGAGGATGTCGGGCCGGTTGGTGGCCGCGATCATGACGATGCCCTCGGTGGCCTCGAAGCCGTCCATCTCGGAGAGCATCTGGTTGAGCGTCTGCTCGCGCTCGTCGTGACCACCGCCGAGGCCGGCGCCCCGCTTCCGACCGATGGAGTCGATCTCGTCCACGAAGATGATGGCCTTGCCCATCTTGCGGGCGCTCTGGAAGAGGTCGCGCACACGGCTGGCGCCGACGCCCACGAACATCTCCATGAAGTCGGATCCGGTGACGGAGAGGAACGGCACGCCGGCCTCGCCGGCCACCGCCCTGGCGATGAGCGTCTTGCCGGTTCCCGGGGGCCCGACGAGCAGGATGCCCTTCGGGATCCGGGCGCCGATCTCGGCGAAGCGGCCCGGGTTCTTGAGGAAGTCGATGACCTCCTTGACCTCCTCCTTCACTCCTTCGTAGCCCGCCACGTCGGCGAAGGTGGTGCCCGGGCGTTCGGTCGAGTACGTCTTCGCCTTCGACCGGCCGATCGACATGATCCCGCCCATCTGGCTCTGCGCCCGACGTTGCATGAACCAGAAGAAGCCCACGATGATGGCCACGGGAATCAGGAAGGGCAGGAGGCTGACGAGGAGCCCAGGGGTGGGCGTCTTGTAGTCCACCTCGACGCCCTGCTCTCGCAGAACGGCGAGGTCGGAGTCGGGGATGCCGCCATCGAGGGGGCCGGTGGTGCGGAACTCCTCGTCGCCCGCTTCGAGGGTTCCGGTGATGGCGCCGTTGGTGTTGTCGATCTCGACGCTCTTCACCTCGTCCGCCCGGACGCGCGCCATGAACTCGGAGTAGGCCACCTTGTTCGTGTCGTCGGCGCTCAGGAAGGTGGGGAGGACGACGATGAGCAGCGTGATGCCCAGGAGGGCCCAGAGGCCCCACTTGGGCATGCCAGACCCCGACAGGCCGCGGCCGAGGCCGCCACGTTGATCGCGCGGGGGCGGGGGGGGAGGCGGCGGCAGGCCGTCAGGGCTCATGCCCACAGGATACGGGTCCGCCCGCCCGAACCACAGCCAGGGTCCGCGTTCCCCTCGAAGACCGTCGATATCGTCGGCGCCATGAGCAGCCGTACATGTGCCAAGCCGGGTTGCAACACGAGCGCCACCGCCACCCTCACCTATGACTACGGGGCTCGCGCCGCGTGCGTCGAGCTGCTCCACAACGAGGCGCACCCGATGCGCTACGACCTGTGCGCCAGCCACGCCACGGGCCTCCGGGTGCCCCAGGGCTGGGCCCTGCAGGATCGGCGAGTGCGCTACCCCGCCGCCCTGTCACACGCCATCGCGTCCTGACTTCCAGCCGCTCCGTCGGCCCGCGTACCCTGCCGGCGTGACCGAGGTAGCTGCCGTGCCCTCCCGGGCCGAGATCGACCCGCCGCGCTGGGGGGTCCCCGACGCGGTGATCGGTTGGTTCGTCGTCCAGGTGATCGGCCAGTTGGCGGCGGCCGTCGTTCTCCTGGCCTCGGGCCATGCGGGCGACGACTTCGACGACCTTCCCCTCGAGATCGTGGCGCTCGTGCAGGTGGGGCTGGCGTTCGGGTTCTTCATCGTGCCGTTCGTGGTGACGCGGGTGAAGGGCAACGGACTGGTCGCCGACCTCGGGTTCCGCATTCGGTGGTCGGACACGTGGCGTGGTGGCGTGCTCGGCGCCCTGCTGCAGATCCCAGTGCTGCCCCTCATCTACTGGCCGATCCTCCGGCTGGCGGACAAGACCGCGAGCGACCTCGAGGGCCCGGCCCGCTCGCTCGGCGACCGTGCCGATGGTGTTACCGGAGCCCTACTTCTGATCCTGATCGTGGGAGTGGTCGCCCCCATCTTCGAGGAGCTGTTCTACCGAGGCCTGCTGCAGCGCTCTCTGCTCAAGCACGGTCTGCCGCCGTGGGTCGCGGTGGGAACCACTGCGCTGGTGTTCGGGGCGAGCCACCTCCAGCTCCTGCAGCTGCCGGCGCTCGTGCTGGCCGGCGCGGTGTTCGGATGGCTGGCCCATCACTACGGACGATTGGGTCCCGCCATCGCGGCTCACGTGGCCTTCAACATGGTGACCGTCATCGCCCTCCTCGCCGGGTGACACCGGCGATGGCCGAGACGATGCCACGATGGTGCCGTCATGACTGAGGACGGGGCGACCGAGGGCGACGTCGTCGACGAACGAGCTCCCGAGGCCGACGACGTCGGGGACCTCGACGGCTGGGGCAAGTGGACGGTCGACCTCGACGACACCGGTGACGATGAGCCGCCTGTCGATCCGGTTGAGCGCGAGCGACGCGACCGGTTCATCCGCCGCACGGTCGACTGGGTAGTCGTCTCCTGCTGCGCGCTCTTCGTGGTCGTCAACCTGCATCCCGAGCTGGTGCTCTCCAGCGCCGTCCCGGCCGGAGGGGACATGGGTGCCCACGTGTGGGGCCCGGCCTTCCTCCGTGACCACCTGCTCCCCGCCGGTCGGATCTCCGGCTGGACCCCCGACTGGTACGCCGGCTTTCCCGCCTTCCAGTTCTACATGGTCGTCCCGGCGCTGATGATCGTCGTCCTCGACGTGGGGATCTTCGGCGGGTGGACGATGCTGATCCCGTTGGCAGCCGGGGCGGCCCTCTCGGCGGTCGCCGGGCGCGCCGGCCCCGGCTGGCGTCGCCGTGCGGTCGTGGTCTTGGCCGCAATCGCGGTCCTTGGGGGGGTGGAGCTTCCCTACGGCACCGCCTTCAAGCTCGTCACGATCCTCGGTCTCCTCACGCTGCCGGCGGCCGCCTATGCCTTCGGCCGGCTCGCTGACCTGCCGTTCCCCGGCCCGGCGCTGCTCTCGGTGGCTTCTGTGCTCTTCCTCTTCGACCGCAACTTCACGATCTACGGCGGCAACATCGCGTCCACGCTGGCCGGCGAGTTTGCCTTCTCGATCAGCCTGTCGCTCGCTGTCGTGTACCTGGGCGTGGTGATCCGGGGAGTGC
>Ga0105049_10004677_pt1 | contig 16054 bp, 11 predicted proteins | sample MAT06_FD_78087 | JGI IMG/M metagenome (GOLD analysis project Ga0105049, IMG submission 78087) | Freshwater microbial communities from Lake Fryxell liftoff mats and glacier meltwater in Antarctica - MAT-06 | ecosystem: Environmental > Aquatic > Freshwater > Ice > Liftoff microbial mat | place... | reverse complement strand
GGGGAAAATCAGTGCGGAGGGATGTAGTTGAGGCCGCCGCCGGTGCCGAGGGGGAAGCCGAGGTAGTACCAAGCGAGGAGGAAGCCGGTCCAGACGATTCCGAAGACGAGGGAATAGGGAAGCATGAGGGCGATGAGGGTTCCGAGGCCGGCGTTTTTCTTGTATTTTTGGAGGGCGACGAGGATGATGAGGAGGTAACTGTTGAGGGGCGTGATGACGTTGACGACGCTGTCGCCGATGCGGTAGGCGGCGGTGGTGAGTTCGGGGCTCATGCCGATCATCATGAACATGGGGATGAAGATGGGTGCGAGCACGCCGAACTTGCTGAGCATGCCGCTCATGGCAAAGTCGCCGAGCACGACGAGGAGCACGAAGAGGACGATGAGGAGGGGGATGGGGAGGTCGGCGGTGAAGAGGAATGAGCCGCCGGTGTAGGCGAGCATGCGGTCGAGGCCGGTGTATTGGAAGTAGTTGACGAACTGGCCCATGAAGAAGGCGATGGCGAGGACGGGGACGATGGAGCGGATGCCGTGATAGATGGCTTCGATAAAGTCGGCTTGCTTGCGGAGCACACCGGTGACAAAGCCGAAGGCCATGCCGGGGAGGAGAAAGGTGAAGAAGATCATCGGCACGATGACCTGGGACCAGCGATCGCCGGAGCGCTCGCCGGGGGCGGGGATGCCGGTGGCGAGGGTGGGCTGGCCGGTGCCGCCGAGGGGGGCACCGGGGATCAATACCGCGGCGGCGAAGGTGCCGAGGACGAGCACCGCGACGAGGCCGGCCCAGAGCAGGGCGCGCTTCTCCAAGCGGGTGAGGGCGAGATCGGTGATGGCGGAGGTGTCACCATTGGTGACTGGCATTTGGCGGCGAAGGCGGGGCTCGACGATGCGATCGGTGACAAACCAGCCGCACAGCATGATGACGAAGGCGCTGGCCGATTTGAAATAAATGTTGTGGGTGGCGGCGACGGTCTGGTAACTGGGATCGATGATGTGGGCCGCCTGGGTGGCGACACCGGCGAGGAAGCCGTCGGCGGCGGTGGGAAACATTCCGCCGCCGAAGCCACCGGCGACGCCTGCAAAGGCCGCGGCGAGTCCGGCGATCGGCGACCGGCCGACGGCGAGATAGAGCGCGGCGGCGAGCGGGGGCAGGATGATGTAGCCAGCGTCTGACGCGACGGAGGAGTTGGCGCCGATGAGCACGATGACGGGCGTGAGGAGTTGTTTGGGGGTGTTGAGGGCCAGAAAGCGCATGAGAGCGCCGAAGAGACCGAACTTTTCGGCAAGGCCGATGCCGAGCATGGAGACGAAGACCAGCCCCAGCGCGGGGAGGCCGGTGAAGTTGCGGACCATCGACGAGAGCATCCAGTAGATGCCGTCGCTGGTGAGAAGACTCCTGGGCTCAAGCAGGACGGGCTTGCCGGCTTTGTCGAGTTGAGGAACGAGGGTGACTTCGGGGCGGTTGCGGCTGTTGAGTTTGGGGATCTGAACGGGCTGGCCCGCGTCATTGAGCACGGGCTGGCCGGTCGGGTCGAGTTGGGTGATGAGTTCAACGGTTGGCTTGACGGGCTGAACGGACCAGCCCGCCGCAGAGCCAACGGCGGAGACAACGATGACGATGGCTGCGAGGAGGGCGAAGAGCAGCGCGGGCTCGGGGAGCGCGTTGCCGAGGCGTTCGAGGCGGTCGAGAATGCCTTTGGAGGGGCTTGGCGGGGGGAGAGGGAATGGGGGGGGGGAGGACGTTGGCGTGGCGGTGTTCAAAGGTGTGACCTCGGCGGAGAGGGGTGAACAAGCAAGTCCGGCTATGCGGGCGTAGTTTGGACCGTATCGTTGACCATGCTTCATACGAATCCAGCAGGTTTGACGAGAGTTTGTTTGGTGGCGGTCTTTGCTGCGGCGTTTGGATTGATGGTGAGAACGAGTGCTGCGCAGGGTGGCGAGGCGAAGAAACCCGCGGCGAGCACGGCGTTTGCGGGAACGTTTGAGAAGGGGGCGGTGGCGGCGGATCATGGGCTGGCGTCGCAGGCGGGCGCGGAGATTCTGTCGAAGGGCGGGAACGCGGTGGATGCGGCGGTGGCGACGAGTTTTGCGCTGTCGGTGGTGCGGCCGTTTTCGTGCGGCATTGGCGGGGGCGGGTTTATGGTGATTGCGTTGCCGGAGCACCCCAAGCAGAAGGGCAAGAAAGATGTGCGGGTGGCGCTCAACTATCGGGAGATGGCACCGGCCTCGGCGAGCGCGACGATGTTTGAGCGGCTGGAAGCGATTGATCCTGAGGCGAGTGTGATTGGCGGGCGGGCGGCGGCGGTGCCCGGCACGGTGGCGGGGTTGCTCAAGGCGCTTGATGACTACGGGACGCTGGGGCGCGAGGTGGTGATGGCGCCGGCGATTCGGCTGGCGAAAGAGGGGTTTGCGGTTGATCAGGCATACTTTGACGCGGCCGCGACGACGTCAAAGAAGTTTGCCAAGGACCCGGCACGGAAGCAGCGGCTGAGCTTTGTGTGGCAGCGGTTTCTGGCCGAGGGGCACTTGGCGGTGGGCGATATCGTGAAGAACCCCGAGCAAGCGGCGGCGCTCGAGCTGATTGCCAAGGACGGGGCGAAGGCGTTCTACGCGGGTCCGATTGCGGAGGCGATTGCCAAGGCGTGCGCGGATGATGCCGCGGCGGTGGATGGGGTGGTGGCGGCTGGCAACGGGCCTGGTGCGAAGGGGGCGGTGGGGAAGTCAGTTGGCACGATGACGGCGGCTGATCTGAAGAGTTTTAAGGTGGCGCAGGGTGAGGTGCTGAAGTTTGAGTTTGCGCAGCGGACGTTTTTGACAATGCCGATGCCATCGTCGGGCGGGGTGGTGATGGCGCAGACGCTGGGCTTCATGGAGGCGGTGGGGTATGGGGCGGCGGTCGAGGCGTGTGAAAAGGGGCCGGCAGGGAGCGGGCGATTGCCATCGCCGCAGTACGTGCATTTGCTGACCGAGGGGTTCAAGCACTCGTTTGCGGATAGGGCGAACTTGCACAGCGATGCGACCTCGGGCGGCGTGGTGGCGAAGATCACGTCGAAGGAGTATTTAAAGGAGCGGGCGGCGATGTTCAATCCGACGAACACGTCGGGGCCTGCGCGGTATGGTGATCCGACGGTGAATCCGTTTCGCGACGGCGGGACGAGCCATGTGTGTGTGATCGATGCCAAGGGCGGGGCGGTGGCGTGCACAGAGACGATCAATCTTGAGTTTGGGTCGCTGTTGGCGGTGCCCGAATATGGTTTTTGCCTCAACAACGAGATGGATGACTTCACGACGCACGCGGGCAAGCCGAACGCGTTCGGGCTGGTGCAGTCGGCCAAGAACGCGCCGGAAAAGGGGCGGCGGCCGCTGAGCAGCATGAGCCCGACGATTGTGCTCGACAAGGCGGGCAAGGTGGAACTGGTGGCGGGTGCCAGCGGCGGCCCGCGGATCATTACGGCCACGACGCAGGTGATTCTCAATGTGCTGCTGCTGCAGTGCAGCCCGGCGGAGGCGGTGAGCCGGGCGCGGGTTCACCATCAGTGGATGCCCAACGTGCTGGAGATTGAGGCGGAATTTCCGGGTGAGCGGAACGGGCTGGCTACGCCGATGTGGCTGCGGAAACTGCATCACGAGGTGCGGACGGCCGACAAGCACGCGGCGGTGCAGTTGATTGTGCGGGATGGGGCGGGGAAGTTGTATGCGGTGTGCGACCCGCGCAAGGGTGGCGAACCGGCCGGGCCGGGGGCAGGGGGGGCTAAGTAGAGTGGTGCTGGCGGTGGCGGTGGGCGGGACGGGATCTACGCTTGCGGTATGCACGAGATTGACCGTGTGCTCATTACGAAGGACCGAATTGCTGCGCGCGTGGCCGAGATGGGGCGCGGCATGGCGGCGGAGATCGCGCACGCGAGTGGGGGCGATCCGCATGTGCGGGTGGTGATGGTGCCGATTTTGACCGGCGCGATTGTGTTTGTGGCCGACCTCATTCGCAGCATGAGTGTGCAGATGAGTGTGCGGCCGATTACGGTGACGAGTTATCCGGGGACATCAACCAAGTCGCAGGGGGCGAGCATTCGCGGTGAGTTACCCACGGATCTGGCGGGGTGCCATGTGGTGCTGGTTGATGACATATTGGATTCGGGACGGACGCTCGGGCTTTTGCGGCGGGTGATTTCGGCGCAGAACCCGGCCTCGGTGCGGATTGCGGTGCTGCTGACCAAGCGCAAGCCCATGGGGCGCGAGGAAGAGGTGGTGGTGGAGCACAGCGGGTTTGAAATTGATGACGAGTTCGTGGTGGGCTATGGGCTGGATTACGACGGGTACTACCGGAACTTGCCGGAGATTGTGACGCTGAAGGAAGTGCGTTGAACGAAACCGTAAGCGAACTCGGCGATGCGGGCCTGGGCACCTTTGAGGGTGAGCGGGTGCTGCTGCGGTGCCGGCCGAGCTGGTGGTTCATTGTGCTCCACAACCGGGTGGCGATCGTGGGGTTGACACTCCTGGGGCTGATGGCGGCGTGGGCGACGCCCTTGGCGGGCGGGGCGGTAGCGCAGCCGGCGCGAGTTTCGCTGCTGCTGCTTGCCATGGCAATCGGGCTGCTGCTGCTCGTCAACACGCTGAACATGTTGACGCGGACGTATATGTTGACGGAGCGGCGGGTGCTGGCGCTGCGGGGCATTCTCGACCGGTATCACGTGGATATTCCGCTTGAGCGGGTGCAGTCAACTGAGGTGTTGCGGCCGTTCATTGAGCGGGTGTTTGGAGTGGGGACGATTGTGTTTTCGTCGGCGGGGTTGTTTGGCTCGGCCGTGTCGTGGAGGATTGTGTCTGATCCTGATGACCTGCTGGGCGAAGCGCGGCGGTTGATGCGGGCGCAGGCGGTTGGGGAAACGGGGGAGGCTCAGCCGTGAAGAAGCCAGGCGCGAACCAATCCGCAGTGAACCAGTCGGGCGTGAACCAGTCGGGCGATTTGAAGCGGGTTGTGACCATCGGGATTGCTGGGGGCATCGGTGCGGGCAAGAGCTTAGTGGCGGAGGAGCTTGCGTTTGCGGGGTGTGTGGTTTCTGATTCTGATGCGCAGTCGCGCGAGGTGTTGCGGCAGGGAGCGGTTCGAGACGAACTGGTGAGGTGGTGGGGGAAGGGGATTCTGGGCAGCGACGGACAGGTGGATCGGGGGCGGGTGGGGGCGATCGTGTTTGGCGATGGGGCGGAGCGGAAGCGGCTGGAGTCGTTGATTCACCCGATGCTGGTGGCCGGCCGGGACGCGCTGCGGGCAAAGGCGGCGGCGACTGGGGCTTTGGCGTTTGTGATTGATGCGCCATTGTTGTTTGAGGCGGGGCTGGATGGGGAGTGCGACGCGGTCATTTTCGTGGATTCGACGCGGGAAAAGCGGCTGCGGCGGGTCAAATCCACCCGGGGCTGGACGGAAGAAGAACTGACCAATCGTGAGGCTGCACAGTGGCCCCTCGATGACAAACGGAAAAGATGCGCCTATTCTGTTATGAACCAAGGCGATCGGGCCGATGTGCAGAGACAGGTTCGAGCGACTTTGGGGGTGATTTTGGCCGAAATGGCCGCTCAAGGCGGCTCCCCCCGGCCTCCCATCCAATAAGATTGTCCGGTTCGAAGCCCGCGGAAATGCGGAACTGACGGCCGGTCCAAAACAATCTTGGTGTGGATGGTGTTCATTGGACTGCGTGAGATCTGCGACGCCCTGTTCGCCTTGTTCATGGCATCTTGTTCATGGTTCCTTGTTCATGTCTAAGAAGCCAGTGAACGCGGGCGCCGACCTGAAGGAAGTTTGCGGCACATGCCGCGCGTATTGGCCTTGCGAGAAGTGGGCTAATGACCGACGACGGACCCGATAGCGGGAACGAATACGAGCACCGGCTTTTCCTCTTTGCTTCGACCTTGTCTTGCGAGCCCGCAGGCCGCAACGGCATCAACACATCCGCGGCGATCGACCAGAACCAACGAGTTCATGGCAAGCCGTGGTGAGCCTGCGGAGTGATTTCCTGGAGTTGAACGTGACGACCAAGCCAAACGGCCCTTCCCAGATTCCGCCATCTAACCCGGCTCCCGCGCCGACCAGCTACGGCAATGGCAGCGGGTATTCCGGCGGCGGCGGCGGTGGAGGAGGCGGGGCGGGGAATCCGTCGATGCCGTTCTTTGCCGGTCACCGCCGCAACAAGAAGAAGAAGCGCTTTGGAGGCGGTGGCGGCGGTGGTGGGTACTACGAAGGTGGTGGTAGTGGTGGTGGGGGCGGCGGGGGCGGAGGCGGCGGTGGTGGTGGCGGCGGCGGCAGCCGCGGAAGCGGGTTGCCGGCGATCTACGAGATTCGCGGCACGCCGGGTCAGGATGGGCTTCCGCTTGATGAGGAGCTTGAGAGAGAAGCGACCGAGCTTGAGCAGGCGGTGAAGAAGGCCGACCCAGCGACGCTCAATGACTCGCTGACGATTTCGCAGTTGCAGGCGCTGGATATCGATTCACTGCACAAGATTGCCAAGAAAGAGGGGCTCGAGGAGTATTCGCAGACCCCCAAGCAGGACCTGATTTTCCGGGTGCTGAAGGCCCGCGCGGCCCGGACCGGCCTGATGGTGGGCGACGGAACGTTGGAAGTGATGCAGGACGGCTTTGGCTTCCTGCGTTCGCCGGAGCAGTCGTATCTGGCGGGTCCGGACGATATTTACGTGTCACCGACACAGATCCGGCGGTTTGGCCTGCGCAAGGGGATGGTGGTTCGGGGCTTCATCCGTCCGCCGAAGGAGAGCGAGAAGTACTTTGCGCTCCTGCGGGTTGATCAGGTGAACAACCGGCCGGCGGCCAAGTGCTTTGAGCGGAAGAACTTTGAGGACCTGGTCCCGCTGCATCCAGAGTCGAGGTACATTCTTGAGACCACGCCCGATGAGATTGAATGCCGCATCGTGGACCTGGTGACGCCGATCGGCAAGGGGCAGAGGGCGCTGATTGTGGCCCCGCCTCGCACCGGCAAGACGGTGCTGCTGCAGAAGATGGCCAAGGCGATTGCCAAGAACTATGACGGCGTGAAGGTGATCGTGCTGCTGGTTGACGAGCGGCCCGAAGAAGTCACGGACTTTAAGCGCAACACCCACCCCAGTGTTGAGGTGGTGGCCAGCACGTTTGACGAGAACCCGGCGCGACACATTCAGGTGGCCGAGATGGTGATCGAAAAGGCCAAGCGGATGGTTGAGTTTGGCGACGACGTGGTCATTTTCCTCGACTCGATTACGCGTCTGGCGCGGGCCTACAACAACGAGATCGGCAACAGCGGCAAGATCATGTCGGGCGGTATCGACGCGGCGGCGCTTATGCGGCCGAAGAAGTTCTTTGGCGCGGCCCGTTCGATCGAGAAGGGCGGCTCACTCACGATTGTGGCGACGGCGCTTGTTGATACGGGGTCCAAGATGGACCAGGTGATTTTCGAGGAGTTCAAGGGCACGGGCAACAGCGAACTGCACCTTGACCGCAAGCTCATGGATAAGCGGATTTATCCGTGTATTGACATTCCCGCGTCGGGCACGCGCCGTGAGGAGTTGCTGCTTGACAAGAAGGAACTTGAGCTCGTTCACCGGCTGCGTAAAGTGCTCAGCGACATGAACGTGGTTGAGGCGATGGAGCTCATCAAGGGTCGCCTGGGCAAGGTGAAGACCAACACCGAGTTCCTGATGTCGATGGCGATGGGCTGAGCCCGCGGAGCGTTTCCGGGGCCAAGTTCTGACACTGATGCCGGAGTTGCGTTATCATCTTCGCCATGCGGCGGGTCGTTCTGCCGCGCTCATTTGGTGAAGGGGCTTCGTGCGTGAACGGATCGGGGCGCATCAAACTGGTGTTACGGCTGGTGCTGGCGACGGTCTGGGCCGGGCTGATGGTGGTGGCAGGTATCGCGGCGGTTCGGCTGCGTCTTCCTGAGACCATTCCGCTGGCTCAGCTTGCGCCCGTGGCCGGCTTCACGGCCATTTCAGCAGGGCAGGTAGTATTCTCGGCCTTGGTGTGCGACCGGCTCTGCCCGCACGCCGATACTCGACTGACCGGGGCGGTGCAGCTTCTGAGCGGGCTCGCCCTGACGGGGGGCCTTGCGACGATGTTCGTCGTGTGGCTTTCGGCGGGGTCGTGACCATTCGACCCCTGACCCCTTGTGCGGCGTATGAACGGAAAAGGACGTCATTGATGCGGCAGGTTCAACACGCCAGACTTCTTGTTCTGCTCGCGGGTCTCGCTGGCCCGATGGGCCCGCTTTCGGCCGCCGGACTGGTTCAAACGCCTGCTGCGCCTGTGGCACCACCCGCTGCACCACCCGCTGCACCACCCGCTGCACCGGCGGTGCCGCCCACCGCACCGGCGGCGAGCGTGTCGCTGGGGGAGAGTTCGGGCGTCAGTCAGCCGCGGATTGAGGCGTCGGAGTTTGCGGGCATTCTTGCCAGAACCACGGCGCGGATCGCGCTCGTGGATCTCAAGGTTGCGCGCACCCCCGGGCAGGCGGAGTATGAACTCACCCGCATCATGATCGAGGATGCGCTCAGCCGGACACCGGAGGATCTGGACCTTCTGCGGCTGCTGGCCGAGACGTGCGTGCAGCTTGGCGATGAGACGCGGGCTATCAAAGTCACACGGCTGATCCACAAGCTTGACCCGAGCGACAAGGTTGCCGAGATGACGCTCATCTCGTCGACGATTGCGGGCATGCAAACCGTTGGCGAGCGCGTGAAGGCGCTGAAGACATTTGTGGGGCCGCGGGGCGCGGGGATTGACCCCGGCGTGCGGAGTCGGCTGTCGCTCGACCTGGCGCTGCTGGCGCGGGAGCAGGCCGATTCGGCCGGGTTCTCTGAGGCGCTGCGGCAGTCGCTGAAACTCGATCCGACGAACAAGGAAGCGGCCGGATTGCTGCACTCGGTGATCATGGCGGGCAATGCGTCCCCGCGCGAAGTAGTGCAGAGCTTGCTGGTGATCATGGCGGCTGATCCGATTGATCCGGCGCCGTCGCTGTCGATCGCGCGGATCATGTTGGAGCACGGCGCTGCGAAGGGTGCGCTGCGTTTTTATGACCTGCACAATAACATGGTGGCCGCGGGCCAGGAACGGCTCTCGCCTGATCTCGTCGCGGAGCGATACGTGGCGCTGTGGGCGAGCAGTTCGCCGGCGAAGGTGGTGACCGAGATTACGCAGCCGTTCTATGTTGAGAAGCGCAACCAGCGAATGGATCGAGAGACAAAGAGGGCGGCGAACATTCCGACCGAACAATGGTTGGATGCTTTGCTGCGGGAGGTCTACCGGCCGTCGGAGCTCGTGCGGGCGTGGACTGTCGCGGCGAGCGCCGACGGAAACGATGTGTTTACGTCGCTGGGGCTTGGTGAGCTGGCGCAGAACGCGGCGAACTTCGAGAGCAACGCGCTCAACGACCAGATTCGCGGCGAAGCGATGAGCGCTGATGACGCCAAGAAGCTCGTTTCGAACATGCAGGTCGATTTGTTGTGGGTCCGCTGTTTGACCGGCCAGCAGACCGACGAGGCGAGCAAGCAGGTGAGTGCGCTGCGAGTCAATCCAAATGTGCCCGACAGCGTACTGGCCAGGCTTGAGGGATGGACGAAGATTCGCGAGGCCGAGGGCCTGAGCCCCGACGAGCTGGATGCTGACAACAAATCGGAGAGAACCAAGACGCTCGAGGATGGCGAGGCGCTTTTGAAGAGGCAGGCCGGCCGGGGTGACCTGCTTGCCGAGCTCGGGTTGGCGGCGGCGCAGGCGGTGCGGGGCGACCGGGCGGCGGCGGCAAAACACTTCGCCGAGCTTTCGATCAAGTTGCGTGGCACGCTGGCGGGGGCGTGGGCGCAAAGCCGGGCGGTCTCGCTCGCGGGGGCGGGGTCGGCTCCGCCGGCGCGGGTAACGGCGGATGCCGGGGAGCTTGAGGCGGTAGCGTCGGGGGTTCCGGAGTGGCTGGAGGCGGTCGCGACGAATCCGGGCAAGTTCGTGGCGTTCTCGATGTTGCCTGTCGAGAAGGACCTGAAGCCGTTCAGCAAGGCGTCAGTCGAGATCGTGATTCGCAACGAAGCGCCGATTGCGCTGGCGGTGGGGAACGAGCGGGCGATCAACAGCCGGGTGCTATTGACGGCGGAAGTGACTGTTGGGGTGAAGGATTCGTCGCCGGGGGCGGCGGAGGTGGTCTCGCTCGAGCGGCGGTATTTCCTGGCCCCGGGTGAAGAAATGCGCGTTCAAGCCTGGGCTGAGCCGGGCTTAAGTGCGTGGTTTGCGGAGTTGAACGCCTGTGATGTCATGCGTCTGCGGTGGCGAGCGATTCAAGGGTTTCGGATGAAGCGAGAGGAGACCTGGAAGGGCACGACGAGGAAGGACACGATGACGCGTGTGGCCGGGCCGTTCTCGCTGACGGCGGATACGCCTGTCGTGATTCGGTCGGCGGTTCCTGGGTGCGGCGAGGGCAAGTTTGACGCGGGGGCGATCGCCAAGCGGCTTGAAACGGGCACGACCGAGGAGCTCGTTGTGGTGATTGCGGCGATTCGGTATCGAATGGCGCGCGACGAAGAGGCGAACCTTCCGGGCTTCGCGAGCTCGAAGTCGCTTTCGGTTGTGGAGAAACAGGCCATCTCTAACGCGCTGGCGAATCGCTACGAGAAGGCTGACTCAACCGAGCGGGCGATGATTCTGTTGATGATGCCCTCGGCGCGTTTTTATCGCGCCCTGCTGGACTTCGACGCGGTCCTGTCAGGAATTGCCGAGCCGGATGCACGGGTGCTTCGGTACAAGATGATTACTCGGGCGGTGGACAAGGACGACCCGGTTCTGGCGGCGGGAAACGCTTCGGCGGACCCCCTGACCAGGGCGGTTGCGTCGATCATGCGCAAACGGCTGCAGGCTGAGACCCCACGGACGTACTCGCGCATGCCTTCGAGTGGAAACTTTTTAACGCTGGATTGAGCAATCGAGTCGGGCTCGGCGCCACGGCTACCTCGGCGACGATTCGAAATGGATGAACTCCCGTCAACTGCGCCGAACGCTGTGCCCGGCCCGCGGGGCTGGAAGCGGCTTGCGCGGCCGGCGTTGTACGTGGTGGGGATCGTGCTGGTGGGCGCGGCCGTCATGGCGGCACGACAGGCCGATGGCCCTGCGGTGTGGCCGCTGGTGCAGCACGCGACGGTCTGGCAGTGGTGTGCGCTCTTGCTGATCCCGATTGGTAACTGGCTGCTGACGAGCGCGCTGTTCAGCACGCTGACTGGCCACTTTGGCCGAGTGGATCGGGGCGAGATGGCGGCGCTGATCGGGGCGTCATGGCTGCTCAACTACTTGCCGCTTCAGCCGGGTTTGCTGGGGCGGATCGCGTATCACCGCCGATTCCACGGGATCGCGGTGAGGCATTCGCTTGTGGTCATCGGGTGCTCGATGGGGTGCACGGTGGCGGCGGCGGCGATCATGGTGGCGGTGACGCTTGGGGCGGCACAGACAGGCCTTGGCGGTTGGGTTTCGCCCCTCCTTGCTTTTGGCGGCGGTCTGTTACTGGGGATGGGACTGGTGATTCGTGCGGCACGGCCGGCGGCCTTTGCTGGACGGCTGCTGCTGGCGCTCGGGCTTCGCTATGCGGACATGGGGCTGGCGGCGATTCGATATGGCGTGCTGTTTGCGATGCTCGGGCACCCGATTCGCGACTCGGAGGGGTCGATACTGGCGGCGACTTCGCTGGTGGCGACGCTGCCCCCGGTGCCGATGGGCCTTCGGGAGTGGGCCGTTGAATTGCTGTCGCGCAGCGCGGCGATGGCGCCGGCGACGGCGGGCTTGCGGGTTGATCTGCTGGGGCGGGCGGGCGAGGTGGTGATGGCGCTTGTGGTTGGGCTGGCGTCGGCGGCGTGGCTGTATTGGCGAGGGCAGGGCAGACAACGCCGCTTGAGGGTTATTGAGGCGGATAACGAGGGATGAGCGCCTGCGGTGGCGGGCGGGTGATCCCGCGAGTGCTCAAAGCAGCCGATGAAGAGTGGGCCGATTGTGCGGCCAAAGGACGCGGGGTTGAAACCAGCGCGGCCGTTTGTGCGCAAGGACTCGTAGTAACTGGTGAGGGTCCATTCCCGGTGCGGGTCGGGCCGATGGGTGATTCTCGTGCGGGGGGTTATTCATGGTCAACAAGATCGAACAAGACCACAGCCGTTTCAGACACATCGTCAAAGGCAAGATCCGCAAGGACCTTCGCAAGTTCATCGCCAAGGGCGAGCTGATCGGTCGCGAGGGGAAGCGGGCGGTCTCGATCCCGGTGCACGATATCGACATTCCGACGTTTCGGTATGGCGACAACAACGCGGGCGTGGGCATGGGCGAAGGAGAGGAAGGCCAGCCGGTGGGGGGCAAGGGCAAAGGGGGCGAGGAGGAGGGGCAGCACATTCTCGAGGTGAATGTGGGTCTGGACGAACTGGCGGACATTCTGGCGGAGGAACTGAAGCTCCCGCGGATTGAGCCCAAGGGGCAGCACAGCCTTACGTCGATCAAGGACAAGTACACGGGTGTGAGGCCGGTGGGCCCGGCCTCGCTGCGGCACTTCAAGCGGACGTATCGCGAGGCGTTGAAGCGGCAACTGGCGCTAGGAACCTATGACCCGGCTAACCCGGTGATCATTCCCATCAAGGACGACCTGCGGTTTCGCACCTGGAGCGAGGTAAAGAAGCCGCAGAGCAACGCGGTGATCGTGTACATGATGGATGTTTCGGGCTCGATGGGTGAGGAGCAAAAGCAACTGGTTCGGCTGCAGGCGTTCTGGATAGACACGTGGCTGCGGCGCAACTATGACGGGATCGAGAGCCGGTACATCGTGCATGATGTGAGCGCCAGCGAGGTTGACCGCCGGACGTTCTTCTCGATGAAGGAGGACGGCGGTACACGGATATCGAGCGCTCTGCAGTGCGCCGAGCAGTTGCTGGATCGTCACTACGACCCCGCGGCGTGGAACGTCTATCTGTTTCATTTTTCGGACGGCGACAACTCGTCAGATTCTGACAACCGGCTGTGCGTGGAGCTTCTTGAGAAGAAACTCCTGCCGATCAGCAACATGTTCGGCTATGTGCAGGTGAAGTCGGCGTATGGCAGCGGGCACTTCCACGGGGTGTTGAAGGAAGCGTTCGTTGACAAGAACCCGCCGGCGGACTCGGATGCCGGCAAGGTGGTGGTGAGCCGGGTGAACGAGCGCGAGGACATCATGGACAGCCTGCGGATGCTGTTTAAAGCGGGGCGGTGAGGGGAGTGGGGGAGGAGCGGCGGCGGTGTGATACGCTTGGGCTATGGCGAATCGCACGTTGCTGGCTCTGTCTGTGCTCTCTGTTTCGGTTCTGATCGCTCCGGCGGCGGCCTTCGGCCAGACGCTTAAGCACGAAAAATACCAACTGGCCAACGGTTTGACGGTGATCCTGCATGAGGATCACACGCTTCCGGTGGCGACGATCAACCTGTGGTACCGGGTCGGCGCCCGCAACGAGCCGGCGGGACGGTCGGGCTTCGCACACCTCTTTGAGCACCTGATGTTCATGGGCACCAAGCGGGTGCCGGGGAGCGACTTTGACAACCTGATGGAGGCAGGGGGCGGGGCCAACAACGCCAGCACGTCGCTTGATCGCACGAACTATTTTTCACTGGGGCCATCGTCGCTGCTGCCGACGCTGCTGTGGCTCGATGCCGACCGGCTTGAGGAGCTGGGGCCCACGATGACGGTTGAGAAACTCAATCTGCAGCGCGATGTGGTGCGCAACGAGATCCGCCAGAACGTGGAGAATACCCCGTACGGGCGGGCCTATGAGTTCAGCACCAAGGCCCTCTATCCCCCGGCCCATCCGTACTACAACAACGTTTACGGGTCGCACCAGGATCTTGAAGCGGCGACGGTCCTGGATGTGAAGGACTTCTTCGCAACGTTTTACACCCCTGACAACTGCTCGCTGGTGGTCGCGGGCGACTTTGACCCGGCGCAGATCAAGCCCATGGTGGCGGGGCTGTTTGGCTCAATACCGCGCGGGAACGTCGCCCCCCAGAAGTCGGTACCGCCGGTGAAACTCGACCGCGTGGTGCGGACCACAATGCTCGACAGTGTGCAACTTCCCAAGATCGCCATCAGCTTCCACAGCCCGGCAACCTACGCCGCGGGCGATGCGGAGGCGACGATTTTGTCACTCATTCTCGCCGACGGGAAGTCGAGCCGGTTGTACAAGCGGCTGATCGTGGCCGATGGCACCGCCGCGTCAGTCTCGGCCGTGCAAGAAAACTCGGCGCTGGGGTCGATACTTCGCATTGAGGTGCTGACCAAGCCCGAGGCCGATGTGTGGAGCGTTGAGCGGGCGGTGGATGATGAGGTGGCCAAGCTGGTCAAGGAAGGGCCGACAGAGGCGGAAGTGAGCCAGCGGGCGGCGACGATTGAAACGGGGCTGGTCTCATCGCTGCAGTCGCTGCGGGCACGGGCCGACAAACTTAATGAGTACGAATATTACCTGGGGAACCCAGACTCACTCGACAAAGACCTGGCGCGGTTCCGCTCGGCGACACCGGCAAGCGTGAAGACGTGGGCCGGAACGATCCTGACGCCCGATGCCAAGCTGGTGCAGTGGGTGCTGCCCGATGAGGCCAAGGGGGCAGAGTCCACTCGCGACAAGCGGCCCGGCGATGCGGCGGCCAAGCCGTTTGCAGTGCCGACCCCGGAGACGTTCAAACTGGCGAATGGCATTTCGGTTCACCTGTGGAGCAAGCCGGGCCTGCCCCTTACGGCGGCGACGCTGGTGATCAAGCCGCCGGCCACAGCGGGTGCGGGTCAGGTGGCTCCTAACGTGGTCAAGAACGAGGGCCTCATCGACACGCCCGAAATGGCGGGTCTGGGATCGCTGACGGCGGCGATGCTGCAGGAAGGCGCGGGCGAGCGTGATTCCGCCTCGTTTAGCGAGGCGGTTGCGGCCATCGGCGCTTCGCTCACGGCCAATGCGGGGCAGGAGTCGATCACGGTCTCGGTGCAGTCACTGGGACGAAACTTCCAGGCCGCGACGGGCCTGATGGCAGATGCGGCGATTCGGCCCAGGCTGGCCGCGACGGACTTTGACCGGGCCAAGGGGCTGCATCTTGATGAGCTTGAGCAGATCGCCGACCAGCCGGGGCTGGTGGCCGGTCGCGTCGCGACGCGCCTGCTCCTGGGCGAGCGCAATGCGTATGGGTGGCCGGCGTCAGGCACGGCGGCGAGCGTGAAGCGGCTCACACTCGATGACCTGAAAGGGCTGCACGGGGCGCTCTTTCGGCCGGAGTTTGCGACCATTGTCGTGGCGGGCGATCTCTCGGCGGCGGAGGCGAAGTCGATTCTCGAGAGGTCGTTTGGGACATGGAGCGTGAAGTCGTCGGTGGCGAGCAGTCCCGATGAGGTGTCGTATGTCCGTTCGACGGGGATGCGGGTATTTGTGGTCGATCGCCCGGACGCGGTGCAGACGGTGCTGCACATGGCCATGCCGGGGATTGGCTTTGGAGATTTGCGGCGCGTGCCGCTCGAACTGGTGAACGTGATTCTGGGCGGGAGTTTCACAAGTCGGCTCAATCGCAATCTTCGCGAGGTGCACGGCTATACCTACGGCGCTCGATCGCGTGTGGTATCGCGGCCGGCGCTGGGCATGGTGACGGCGTCGAGCAGTGTGAAGGCGGACGTGACGGGGGCCGCGCTCAAGGAGTTCATGGCGGAGCTGACGCGGATTGGGTCGGGCGACATCAGCGCCGAGGAGCTCGGCAAGGCGCGTGAGACGTATCTCAACGACATGGCCGAATCGTTTGGCACGCTGGGCGGAGTGCTGGGGGTGGCGGATGAACTGATCGCCCAGCAGGCGCCGTTTACGTCTACCGAGCGCGATCTGGCAACGGCGCGGAAGGTTGACGTGGCGGCGGTGAATGGTGCGGCCAAAGAGATATTCAAGCTCTCATCGGGCGTGCTGGTACTGGTCGGAGATCAGAAGCTCATCATGGCGCAGCTCAAGGGGATGGACCTGCCCGAACCGGTGGTCGTGGATAACGAAGGCAAGCCGGTCGTCGCGAAGTGAGATGGG
>Ga0105049_10004674_pt1 | contig 16067 bp, 16 predicted proteins | sample MAT06_FD_78087 | JGI IMG/M metagenome (GOLD analysis project Ga0105049, IMG submission 78087) | Freshwater microbial communities from Lake Fryxell liftoff mats and glacier meltwater in Antarctica - MAT-06 | ecosystem: Environmental > Aquatic > Freshwater > Ice > Liftoff microbial mat | place... | reverse complement strand
GAGCGGCTGCGGGTACGGATCGTGGAAGGCAGTGAGGAGACGCTGGTTCGGCACGGTATCGACGGGCACGTGAGCGCGCTCGGTGCGAAGGGCTGTGTGGTGTTCTCGCCCGACCGCATCCGGAACTACCGCGATTTCCTCGCGTACGACGACCGGTGGGGTCACGCCCACTGGCTGGTGCAACACAACCGTGGGGTGTTCCTGCCGCCGTGGGGCAAGTGCGAGCAGTGGACGTTGTCGGTGCAGCACACCGACGACGACGTGGACCGGTTCCTCGCGAACCTCGACGCCTTCGGGACGATGGTGCGACAGTGAGCACAGGTGGAGGCGCGGACACGCGTCGCGGCACGACAACTGGTGGGCGATCGAGCGCCGGAGCCGGAGCGAACCATCAATGATGACCCGAGCGAACCATCAGTCCGTCAACGATGTGATGGGGAAGGTAGGGCTGCCGATGCCGGTGGCCGACCTCGCGGCGAAGGAATGGGACGTAATCGTCGTCGGTGGTGGCCACAACGGCCTCACCGCGGCCGCGTACCTCGCCAAGGCGGGCAAGCAGGTGCTGGTGCTGGAGCGACGTGAACAGCTCGGCGGTGCGTGCACGCTCGAACAGCCCTTCGACGACTCGCGGTACATCGTGAGCCCGTGCGCGTACGTGGTCGGCCTGCTCGACCAGCGGGTGATCACCGAGCTCGACCTTCCACGGCACGGCTTCAAGGTGTTCCTCGCCGATCCCAACCTCTGGTGCCCGTTCGTCGACGGCACGTCGTACGCGCAGTGGTCCGACCACGACCGCACCGTCGCGTCGATGAAGGAGAACGGGTTCACCGACGCCGACATCGAGGGTCAGTTCGCCTACGAGGACATGTTCGACCGCCTCCGCGTCGCGTTGCGTGAGGGTCCGCGCGACTCGTGGATCGGCGCGTCACCCTCGCGCCCCGAGCTCGAGGAGATGCTCGGCCACGACCAGGAACTGATCGACGTGCTCTTCGACGCGTCGATCGCCGACGTCGTCGAGTCGTACGTGAAGGACGAGCGCCTTCGTACCGCGCTCTACGGCCAGGGTGTGATCGGCGCCTGGGCCGGACCACGTGACCCCGGCACCGCATCGATCAAGCTGATGCACTTCGCCGGCACCTGCAACGGTGAACCCGCGATGTGGGGCTACGTCGAAGGGGGCATGGGCCGAATCTCGTTCGCGATCGCCCAGGCCGCGATCGAAGCCGGCGCGGTGCTCGCGAGCGGGGTCGAGGTCGGTGCGATCGTTCCCGGCGAGGGCGTGCTGCTCGAGGGCGGCGAGATGATCCGGGCCGAGGCAGTCGTCTCCAATGCCGATCCCCGCCGTACGCTCGGGCTGCTCGGCGACAACGCGGCCCCGTCGTTCCGCGACCGCATGGACACCTGGCGCATGACGTCACCCGTCGTGAAGCTGAACGCCGGGCTGAGTCACCTCCCGACGTGGACCGCCGAACCCGACGCCGACTGGCCCTGCGGGTCGATGGTGTCGATCACCACCGGCATCGACGACGCCCAGCGAGCGTTCCAGGCCGCGACCCGCGGCGAGGTCACACCCGGATTCGCCGAGCTCTACTTCCAGACCGCGTACGATCCGTCGGTCGCCCCACCCGGCAAGCACACCATGAGCGTGTTCGCGCAGTACGCCCCGTACGAGCTCGCTCACGGCGACTGGGACACGCGTCGCGACGAGGTCGCGGGCAAGATCCTCGACGCCATCGCCCGCTTCGCGCCCGACATCCACGACTGCGTCGAGTTCACCGAGGTGCTCGGCCCGCCCCACATCGAGGAGAGGGTCGGCCTCACCGGCGGCCACATCTTCCAGGGCGAGTGCACCCCCGACCAGATGTGGGAACACCGCTTCGCGCCGCGGGCCCCGGCCCCCGGCGTCTACCTGTGCGGCGCCGCCACCCACCCCGCCGGCAGCGTCATCGCCGTCAACGGCCGCAACGCCGCCGAAGCCGTTCTCCAGGACCTCGACGTCACCTGAACCGAACCCCCAACCTGCCCAACCCCCGACGTTGGCAGCACCAGGTCCGGATTCCGGACTTCACGCTGTCAAGGTCCGACGGTTCCCGGGGTTGGTCGCTTCTCAGGTGAGTGGCGGGGGCGCGGCGGGGTGGCCTTCTCGGTCGAACTGTGCGACCCGGGTCTCCGTGAGGGCGCGGAAGGGTCCCTCGTGGTCGTGCCATCGGAACGACCGGTTCCACGGGTGAAGCTCGAGCGTGGAGGAACTCGACATCCGGGCCACGACGCTACCCGGATGGCAAGATCTCGACCATGCCCGACAACGTCGCGATCCGCCGACTCGCGAGTCGGGAAGCTCTCATGCGCAGGATCCGCGCCGGCGACAGCTACAGCGTGCTGCTCGTTGCGATCGTGGTCGCCTACGGGATGATGGCGGTGCTCACCACGAGCCAGTGGCACCGGACCATCGAAGGCGCGGTCTTCGGGGTCGTGCTCCTGCTCGCGCTGCACACGTCGCACATCAGGGGTCGGTGGATCCAGGTCGCGGCGGTGGTGGTCGGCGCGTGGATCTTGCTCAACATCGTGCAGTCGGCGGCCGGCGAGGTGTTCGAGGGCGCGGGTTCGGTGATGTCGGTGCTCATCGTGGTCACGCCGCTCGTGGTCCTGAGTCGGATCCTGCGGCATCCGCAGGTCAACCTGGAGACGATCCTCGGAGCGATCTGTGCGTACCTGCTCATTGGCATCGCGTTCGCGACGATCTACGCGCTCATGGACCATCTCGGCGGCGCACCGTTCTTCGCCCAAGGCGACACCTACGATCCCGTGAAGTTCCTCTACTTCAGCTTCATCGTGCTCACGACGGTGGGCTTCGGCGACCTCAGCCCCGCGACCGACCCGGGCCGCGTCGTGGTGAGCCTGGAGGCGTTGATCGGCCAGATCTTCCTCGTCACCCTGGTCGCGGGACTGGTCGGCAACATGGGCCGGCTCCGCAGTCCGAGCGCCACCGGGGTGGAGCAACCCGCCGCTCCCGACCCCGCAGACGACGACGGGTAGCCGTCAGCCGTCGCCGGAGTCGACGTCGGATGACGTGAGGCGCTGCTGGTACGCGGTGACCGACGCCCGCCCCATCACCAGTTCGGCCGCGACCGCGGCGAGCAGACCCGGCACGATGAATCCCGCGCGGCCTGTCGTCTCTGCGACGAACACCACCGCCGCGAGCGGCACGCGGTAGCCCGCGCCGAGGAACGCGGCCACGCCGATCACCACCGCGACCTGGGTGTCGATACCGTCGAAGATCCCGCCGGCAGCCCGGCCGAGCAGCGCGCCCGCAACGACCAGCGGGATGAAGAGTCCTCCCGCGCCGCCGCCGGCCACCGTCGCGCTCGTGGCGATGATCCGGAGCAGGAGCACCACCAGGAGCACCCACACCGCGTGGTCACCGGTGGTCGCCCAGGCAAGGGTGTTGTAGCCCGTGCCGATCGCGACGCTCTCACCGGTGACTCCCCGACCGATCGCGAACAGTGCCGCGAGCGTCATCCCGGCCGTGACGACCCGGACCGCCACGTGGGGACTCAACGCGACACGCTTCGCGAGTCGGAGCAGCAGCGTGAACCCGCGCGCCGCGAACCCCGCCACGATCCCGATCGCCAGCGCGCCGAAGAGGTCGACGGCGGTGAGGTCGGGCGAGCTGCTCACCGGGAAGATCGGTGTCGTACCGTTCACCGCAACGAACGCGAGGTAGCCCGTAGCCGACGCGATCAGCGCAGGGAGCAACATCCGGCGGGCGAAGTCGTCGACGTAGGGGACCTCGAGCGCGAACACCGCGCCCGTGGCCGGGGCCTTGAAGATCGCGGCCACCCCGGCGGCCGCGCCTGCGACCATGAGGACGCGCCGGTCTGCGGTCTGCAACCACCGCACCGCCCGGTTACGCCCGAGCCGGCGTTGCGTCGCCGCGCCGAGCGTCGCCCCGAGATAGAGCGAGGGGCCCTCGAGACCCATCGCCCCGCCCGAACCGAGCGTTGCGATCGCGGCGATCATGCGGGCGGGCACTGCCCGCAGCCCGAGCGGACGATGGGGGTCGTGGAACGCCTGCAGGTACGCATCGGCCGTCTCCGGCGTCGTCACCCGGGAGGCGGGGCCGAGCCACCGCAGGCTGAGCGCGGCGACCGCCAGGCCGACGGTCGGGAGCACCGCGACCGCCCAGAGGGGCAGCTCGGAGACCCCGTCGGCGAGCCACTCCACGACGATCGTGTCGAACAGGGCGACGAGGAAGCCGGTGACAGCTCCGGTGGCTGCCGAGAGCACGACCACCGATCGGAGTCGGGCCATCGGGGCCGGTCAGCCTCCGGGCTGGGGGACGGGGGTCTCGGCGCGGACGCCCCGGAGCCCGAACCAGGCCATCTCGGCGAGCCACCGGGCGAGTCGATCCGGGTCGAGCTCTCCGCCCGACACCGCGAGTCGGCGGCTCGTCGCCTCGGCCATACCGACGACCGCGTGGGCGAGCACGCGGCGGTGCTCGTGGTCGGGTCCGATCTCGATCAGGCCGGTGATGAGCGTCGCGATCTGTTCGATCGTGCCCTCGGCGATCGCGGCGAACTCGGTGTCGTTGCGAACCGATGCGCCGAACAACAGCCGGAACGCGGCGCGGTTGCCGGTCACGAAGTGGAAGTAGGCGGCGAACCCCTCCTGCACACGTTCCCGACCCGATTCCGCGTTCACGGTCGCGGCGCGCACCGCGTCGAGGAGACGCCGGTCGACGTCTTCGAGGAGCTCGCGGTACAACGCGCGCTTCGACGGGAAGTGTTGGTACAACACGGGCTTGGTGACGCCGGCGGCCTCGGCGACGTCGTCCATCGACGTCGCGTGGAAGCCCCGCGCGGCGAACACATCGCAGGCCACCTCGAGAAGTTGGCTTCGCCTCTGCTCGGCGGGAAGACGCACTCCGTTGCTCAGCTCAGACGCTGGACTTGAGGGGCATCTCGTAGCGGTTCGTCACGCCGAAGTTGTGCGACCGCAGCCCGTCGACCCGGGCGACCTCGTCGGCCGTGAGGGGGATGTCGCCGCCGCCCGCGTACTCCTCGACGTCTTCGACGGTCACGCAGGTCGGCAGCACCGTCGCGAACGCGGGGTTCGCCAGGATGCCCGCGATGGCGGCTTGGCCGATCGTGCGACCGGTGCCGTCCCAGAGGAACGCAAGGGTCTCGGCCTTGTCGAAGTTGTCGAGCATGTTGTCGCGGTTGCGGTGCGAACGGTGGTCTTCGGGCGGGAAGACCGTGTCACGTGTGATCCGCCCCGACAGCGCGTCGGATGCGTGCGGCACCCGGGCGATCATCGAGACCGTTCCGGCGGCGACCTTCGGTTCGGCCGCGAACGTGAGTCCGGGTTCCTGCTCGAGGACGTTGAACACGGTCTGCAACGTCGCGATGGGGCGCTTCCGGATTCCCTGGAGGCCCTCCTCCACCCAGCCGATCGCCGGGCCGAGTGCCACGCCCAGCTCGCGCACCTTCCCCGACGAGCGCAGGTCGATGAGCGTCGCCCAGAGGTCGTCGTCGAGGATCGGTTCGATCCGCGTGTTGTGCAACTGGTACAGGTCGATGTGGTCGACACCGAGGCGGAGCAACGACGCGTCGAGCTGCTCACGGATCGACTGCGGCTCCCAGTCGTGCGGACGCTCCGATTGCCCGGGGTACTTGCGGTCGGCGTCGATGTCGTAGCCGCACTTGGTGGTGAGGACGATCTCGTCGCGGTGGTCGGCGAGGAAGCGGGCGAGGACCGTCTCGCCGGCGCCTTCCTTGCCGTAGACCGGCGCGGCGTCGAAGAAGGTGATGCCAGCGTCGAACGCGGCCCGGATGAGACCGTCCTTGTCGGCGACGTCACCCCACCAGTTGCTCGCGAGGGTCCAGGTGCCGAAGCCGACCTCCGAGACGACGAGATCGGTGTCGCCGAAGTTGCGGTATCTCACGGGCTGCCTCTCAGGTGGATCGTTCTCTCAGGTCGCGGGCTCAGGAGTACTTGATGACCGAGCGGGCGATCTCGCCCGACCCCATGTTGTCGAGGGCGTCGTTCACCTGGTCGAGGGTGATCTCACGGGAGATGAGCTCGTCGAGCTTGAGCTTGCCGTCTTTGTACAGCTTCACCAGCGCCGGGACGTCCTTCTGGACGTTCGACGACCCGTACCAGCTGCCCCGGATCTGCTTCTCCTGCACGAGGAGATCCATCGCCGGGGTGATCGTCATCGTCACGTCGAAGCTCGGCACACCCACGATGATCGCCTGGCCACCCCGCCGGGTCATCCGGAAGGCCTGGTCGATCGTCGGACCGAGGCCGATGACCTCGAACGCGACGTCGGCGCCGCGCCCGGAGCTCAGCTCCATGACCTTCGCCACCGCGTCGCCCTCGCCGGCGTTCACGGTGTCGGTGGCGCCGAACTTCGTCGCGGTCTGGAGCTTGCCGTCGACCATGTCGACAGCGATGATCCGGTCGGCACCCGCGTGCTTCGCGCCCTGGATCACGTTGAGGCCCACGCCACCGCAACCGATGACGGCGACGGTGTCGCCCTTGCGGATGCTCGCGGTGTTCACCGCGGCACCGAAGCCGGTGAGGACACCGCAACCGATGAGCGCGGCGTCGGTGAACGGGATCGCGTCGTCGACCTTCACCGCACCGATCGCGGGGATCACCGTCTCCTCCGAGAAGGTGCCCGACGCGGCCATCACCATGAGCGGCTGACCGTCGAGCGAGAACCGACTGGTCATGTCGAGGAGGCCACCGCTCATGCTCGCGATCGAGCCGACCTCGCAGAGCTCGCCCTGGCCCCGCTCGCAGAAGAAGCACTTGCCACACTGGGGAACCCAGGAGATCACGATGTGGTCGCCGACCTTCAGGTTGTCGACGTCCTCGCCCAGCTCCGTGACGGTACCGGCACCCTCGTGGCCGAGGACGGCCGGGAGGCCGATCGGCAGGGTGCCGTTCACGACGGAGAGGTCGGAGTGGCACACGCCGGATGCACCGAGCTGGACCCGGATCTCTCCGGCCTTCGGCCCGGCCAGGTCGACATCGAGGATCTCGAGCGGTGCACCGACCGCCTTTGCGACTGCAGCCCTCGGCATGGTGGATCCCCCTGTGTGCGACGGTTCGCGCTCTGCGACGGGTTCGTCGCGACGGATTCGTGGCGACGAGTTCGCCTCGGAGCGTAATTCGGCGCAGGCAGGTCTGTCCCCTCGAGGTCGACGGCCCACCGCTGACCGTCGGGCTCAGCGCCGCGACTCCCCACGTTCGTCGCGCTCGGCGGCCCGGACCCCGTAGCCGAGCACGATCGGCACGGGCAGCACGATGCACATCACGATCAGTCCGACGACGACCACCCGCACGACCCCGGGCGAGAAGCCGGTCACGACGCCGACGGCGAAGCCGACGATGGCGATCAGGAGCGCGAGGTAGCCGATCCGCTTGCCGAGCTTGGCCCACCGGGCGATCCGGGCCCGGCGCAGGACGACCGGATCGCCGGGGGTCACCACGTCCAGCCCCGGTCGGCGCATGCCGTGGCCAGCCGGTTCGGGAGATCATCGAGCGAGAGGTGCCGTCGGGCCACTGCGAGATTGTGGGCGAAGATCGTGTCGTCGGGCTCATCGAGCCAGGCGACGAGCGGATCGGGATCATCGACGGAGAACCATCGGAACCCGAGGGCTTCGATCTCGGCGAGCACGGGATACGCCGCGACCGCCAGCGGCCGCCGGGCGACCACCGACTCGATGAGTGGGTTGCCGAAGCCCTCCCGGATCGACGGGAAGGCGATCACGTCGGCCGCGGCGTACGCATCGACGGGTCGGGGGGCGAGACCGAGCGACCACGGCACCCGGGCCCCGTCGAGCAACGAGTCGAGGGTGGGTCCGTAGCCGTCTTCTGCCGGACCGGTGAGCCAGTAGTGCGCGGCCCGCCGGGCCGACCGGCCGTCGAGGGCTTCGGTGAACCGGAGTGCCGCGGCGACGTTCTTGCGCGGGATCGCCCGGGCCGGGTGCAGCACGACGAGCTCGTTCGCCCGGAAACCGAACTGGCGGCGCGTGGCGTCGCGCTTGCCGGGCGGGACCGTGAGATCGAAGCAGTTGCGGATGACGACAGCCTCGATGCCCCGGGCCGCGAGCTCGCGGCGGGAGAGGTCGTTGATCGTCACGTGGAGTGCATCGAGTGCGGGTGGGAACCCGAGCACGTGGGCTGTGGTGGGGCGTTGCCAGGGGAGATCGTGATGGTGGAACACCACCCGCCCGTGGTCGTCGATGAACGAAGCGAGCACCGCAGCGGTCGTCGTCGCCGCCGGCTCGTTGAGTGGGAGGGAGCAGAGGTTCTCGACCACGACCAGGTCGCAGTGCGCGAGCGCCCGTGCGAGCTCTCGGGCGACCGGTCGGTCGTGAGCGTCGATGGCGAGCCAGGGGAGCACCGTGTCGCCGGGCCGCGCGGGACCGGCGAGCTCACCGGCGATCCGGGTGACCTCGAAGCCCAGCTGTTCCAGGGCGTCCGACCACTTCTCCGCCTCGACCGAGACGCCGTCGGTCCCACCCAGGCGGAACGAGACCATCGACGCGACCGGCACCCGCCGACACTAGAACTCTCTTCGGGTCGGTCAGTTGCGGGGGAGGCGGCGGTTGGTGGCGTCGAGCATCGCCCGGGCCACCGCATCCGCTTCGGCATTGAGGCGCACGATCGCGGAACCCGACACGACCTGCTCGAGTGGGGGAGCGACGAAGACCACCGTCACGACGGCGACGTCGTGCGGCCCGACCCGCACGATCTGCGCGCTGTCGACGTCGACCGCCTCGGCCGACGACGCGAGCTGACGGAGCGCGTCGAGGGTCGCACCGGCCACGAGCCGATGGCGGGCCGACGACGCGACCGAACCCTCGGCGAACCCGGTCGCCTGCTCCTCGCCGAGCGCGAGCGTGACCCGGATCAGCGCGCGGAGGTCGGTGGTCTCGGCGTTGATCGTGAGGATGACGGGCCGGAAGGCCGGAGCCGCCACCGGCTTGGGCTCGCCGTTGCCGTTGGCGCCGAGTTGGACGACCGAGACGATCCGGCGGTCGAGTTCGAGGCCGAACGAGGCGAGCGCCACCGACTGGACGTCGCGCACCACCTGCTTGGCGTGCTTGCCCGGCAGGGCCAGGATGTGGACCTCTGTCGGTCGTCCCACCCGGTCGGCCACGATCCGGGCCGCGGAGACGTCGGGAAGCCGACAGAGCTCCCGCTCGAGGTCCTCGAGCTCGGCTCCCGCGGGCGCTTCCTGGACCCCGCGCGATGGCGCCGAGGTCGTTTCCTGCGGTGCATCCTGCTCGCCCACCGTGTCCTCCTCGTCCTGGGTCGATGATACGGGCGGAGGTGCTGGTGGGCGTGGCAATCCGACGCACGTCACGCTGGTCGGATGGAGGAAATTCCCACGATCAGTCCTACTGTTCGCGCGGAGCGTCGCCATGCTTGACGCGCTGAGTGTTCTCCATGAGACTGCTGTGGTCCATGTTGTTGAAGTGACAAAAGTCCGTTCTCGCGACCTCCCCCGCCTCAGGTGGACGCACATCCCCGCCGATGAGTGGGGAAGGCGAGGGAACCGAGCAGGCGAAGGGAGGCTGCACCGGTCCGACGGACCGGACGGAGACGGCAAGGTCTCGGCGACACGGACTGAGGAGTCCCACAGCGGAGCGGAGCACTTCGGGTACTAGCGGACCCGGGGGAGGCCAACCGTGTAAGGGGGTCTTCACATGAAGAAGGTCTACGTCCGTCTGTCGCTCATCGCCACAGCCGCCGTTGCGCTGCTGCTCGCCGGCGGCGCTCCGCGTTGGCGGTAGCCAACACGCATGAGTCTCTGCCGAGACCTTGCCGCCTCTGTCCGACCCCGGGGAAGTGCGCACACGAGTGAGGGTTCACCAGGAGTGCCGAGGAGAGTGAAGGTGTCGTTGCGGGTGCCGGACCGGTTGACGGTCTTCTGCCTCGCCGTGGGTCTCGCGACCCTCGGTGTCGTGGTCGCGCTCGCCCTGACGACTCCCTTCCCGCCGCTCGTCCCGCTCGTCGTGTTCGGCGCACTCATCGTGTTCGCGGAGAGTCGCGGGGTGCTGCTCACGCCGACGCTCGAGACCACCGCAGGCTTCATGCTGATGATGGCGTCGATCGTCGTCTTCTACGACAGCAACGCGCTGCTCGGTCCGGTGATCGTGGCGCTCTGCGGCGGGATCAACCCGGCGCACATCCGAGAGCGCGCGTGGCGCAAGACGATCTTCAACTGCGGCAACTACGCGCTCGCCGCCTTCGCGACTGCACTCGTGTACTGGTCGATGCCCGCGTGGATGCTCAGCTCACCCGGTTGGCTGGTGCTCGTGGCCGTCCTCGCCGGCCTCGCGTTCTTCGTCGTGGTGGTGACGCTGCTCAGCGCGGTGATCACGCTCTCGTCCGACGATCGCTTCGGCCAAGTCTTCCGCGAGCTCGTGATCGCGCACATCCAGGTCTTTCCCTTTGCCGTGCTCGGCGTGTTCCTCGGGCGCTTGTACCTCGACATCGGCGCGGTGATCGTTCCGTTGTTCGTGGCCCCGATCCTCGTCGCCCAGGAGACGTTCGCGTCGTACCTCGCCCTCAAGCGATCGCACGACGACACCGTCCGGATCCTCATCGGCGCGCTCGAGGCCAAGGACCAGTACACCGCAGGTCACGCGGAACGGGTCGCGATGTTCGCCCGGTACATCGGCTTGGAGCTCGGCCTGTCGGCGAAGCGACTCGAGCGGCTGCGTCTCGCCGCGCTGATGCACGACGTGGGCAAGCTCGTCGTCCCGAACCACCTCCTCAACAAGCCCGGCAAGCTCACCGAAGCCGAGTTCGCCCGCGTGCGCCTCCACGAGAACGTGTCGCTCGAGATCCTCACCCGCATCGACTTCCTCGCTCCCGTCGCGCCGAGCGCGCTCAGCGAGTTCACCCGGTTCACGCCCGTCGCCGACGAGAAGGGTCAGCCCATCGAGCCCCACATCGTGGCCGTGGCCGACGCCTTCGACGCGATGACCTCGACCCGTTCCTACCGCAAGGCGCTCGCGCAGAGCACCGCGTTCAAGGAACTGCGCGAGAACGCCGGGAAGCAGTTCCACCCCCGTGTCGTCGATGCCCTGATCGTCGCCATCGAGCGACGTCACGAGCAGTACGGCGCCGGCCACGAGGTCGACGTGCACGACTTCGCGGTCGAGCCGCCGACCGTCGGCCTCGGCTCGGCCGGACTCGGCGATCTGCTCGACGACTCCGACGCCGAGACTCCCGGCGTGAGTGCGCCGTGAGCACTTTGACGCGTGCGCTCGCCACCGCAGGAGTGATCGTGGCCGGTCTCGTGACGGTTGCGATCATCGCGGGGCTCGATTCCACGGCCTTCACCATCGCCGTCCTCGCCGCCGGGCTGCTCGTGGGGGAGCTCCTCGAGCTGCGACCCCTGGAGCGGGCAACGGTCCCGCTTTCGTACGCGGTCGTACTGGTGCTGCTCCGAGCAGCATCACCGGTGGAGTTCATCGCGGCGATCGCGGCAGCCGAGCTGGCCGCAAGCGTCCTCCGGCCCGCGCCAGGCCTGGTGGTGCGTGGGGAGCTGTTCGTGCAGCGCATGGTGGCCGCGGCGCTCGCGCTCGGCGTCTACGAGCTCGTGCTCATGGGCGACGGCTCCGGCGGCAAGGCGCTGGTGCTCACCGCGCTCGCGCTCGCCGGCATCGCCGAGCTCGCGGTCGACGAAACCGTGTTCTCGGTACGGAGTCGGCGCATCGACCTCTCGTGGCACGGCCGCTCGGCCCAGCTCGCGCTCGTCACGAGCGGCATGCTCATGGCCGTGGGGTACGACGGGCTCGAGGGTCGTGGCGGGATGGGCCTCTGGGGTCCGCTGTTCTTCAGCGTCCCGCTCCTGGCGGCGTGGTACTCGTTCGAACGCCTCGCCGCGATTCGTCGCACCTACACCCAGACGTTGCGCGCGCTGTCGATCGTGCCGGAGCTCGGCGGACTCGTGCGGGAGGGTCACGCCGAGCGGGTCGCGGCGCTCGCACTGTCGATGGGCCGGGACCTCGGTCTCGAGCCGCGCGACCTCGAGTACCTCGAGGCGGCTTCGCTCCTGCACCACATCGGTCATGTCTGTCTCGACGACCCGTCGGTCCTCGGTCGACCGGTGGAATCGTCCGAGGTCGCGCAGGCGAGTGCCGAGATGCTCCGCCAGGCCGAGTTCCTCGCGCCGGCGGCGGAGCTGCTCTCACCCGACCCGCACCCCTTCGGTGGCGCGGAGCGCTCCTGGACCTCGGTGAGCGGCCAGGTACTGCGGGTCGCCAGCGCGTACGACGAGCTCAGCGAAGGTGGTCAGGCACGGCTCGAGAACGGTGCGATCGAGGCGCTGTACTCGGGGCCGGGCTACGTCTACGACCCGCGGGTGCTCGCGTCGCTCGAGCGGGTGCTCGAACGTCGCCCGGTTCCGGCCGGCGTTCGCTGAACCGAGCCCCGCAGAGCACGCGGCTCAGCGACGGTTGCCGCTGCGAACCGTTTCTGGTTGCTCCGCCGACACCAGGTCGATCTGCGGCGCGGTGGCACCGTTGGAGGGCAACTGGATCCGCGGTGTCGGCCCGGTGTCGGCCGTCGCCGCGGAATCGGCCGCGGAGTCGAAGTCGGGCTCGGACGGTACGCGGGACACGCGTGCGCTCCGTCGGACGCGCCGGCTCCCGCTGTAGGCGACGTTGACGATACCCAGCGCGAGGATCAGGTCGCCGAACGACACTGTCTGTTCGAGCGGGCCCGGGATGATGATGCGATCGTCGAGGATCTTGAGCATGTCGTCTTCGCGTTCGGGTCGGTGCTTCGCGCTGGTCTCGAGTCCGTCACCGGCGGTGACCCGGTACGGCATGCCCTGGTTGAGTGCGATCACGAGCAGGTTCAACGAGATCCCGATGACGATGATCGACATCCCGGTGACGCGCAGGTTCAGGAGTCCGAACGAGACGATCAGCACGTAGGATCCGAGCAGCAGCGCGAACCCGACGTCGTCGGTCCGTGATTCCGGGATGAGCGGCGTGAACTCGACCACGACCTGGATCGCGAGGCCCGTGAACAGCAGCCCCGGCGAATCGAACTGGAGCCGCGAGAGGCGGCGGAAGCTCCCACCAGTGACGGGCACGATCACGAGGGCCAGCAGCAGCGCGACGACCTCGACCATCGCGCCACGGTAGGCCGTCGGTCCGTCGCAACGAGGGATATCAGGGGGATCGGCGACTCAGCCTTCGAGGTCGCGTGCGGCCTTCGCCCAGTCGTCGTCGGTCGCCGTTCGAGCCGCCACGGCGTCGCGGAACGCTCCGAGTCGTTCAGGGGGGAGTTCGTAGGCGCTCAGGTCGAGCATCGCCATCGGTTCCTCGTCGACGGCTGCTTCTTCGTGGGCGCGTTCCTTGCGTCGTTGCAGCCAGCTGGGACTCATCGTGTTCCTCTCGCCCAGAACTCTTCTTCGAGTTCGAGTGTCGTCGACGGGGTGGTGTCGGGTGCGGGTTCCGCGGAGCCGGGCTCGGCTCCCCGCAGTTCCTTCGCGAGCTTCGACCACGGGCCGTCGGACGCCTCAGCCACCGACGGGTCGGGGCTTGGTGTCCAGGCATCGTCGGAGTCGGTGTCTTCGAGCGCAGCCAGCGTGAGGTCGGTCCAGGCGTGCTCGTCCGAGTCGAGCAGGAGGTCGTCTTCGGCGGCGAGGGCAACGAGGTCGAGGTCGGCCGGGGCGTGGGAGTTGCTCCGTTCGGCCGCGCGGTTCCTGCGTCGCAAGGACCAGCCCCGCCACCGACGGATCATCGCTTCGGAGCGACCGAACTCGGCGAGCTCGCCGGTCGGGACCCCGAGGGTGTCGTGGTTGTCGGTCGCGGCCTCGGCGGACGCGGCGGCGCCGGTCGGCGGAACCGGTGCACTGTCGATCCAGGCGTCGGGGAGACCCGAAAGGGTGGTCGTGACCGAGGGGACCCGCCAGCCGGCCGCGCGTGTCACCGACGCCGCGGTACGGCTTCCATCACCTTCCGCGGCGTCCGTGCCCGGTCCAGCCACGTGGCGAGCGATCCCTGCTCCGATTGCCACTGGAGGGAAAATTACCAGGCGTCCGCTTCCGGTGATCTAGGCCATCGGGCCCACCTACGATGCGGCCGGAAGAGGCTCGGGTGCCGCGATCGGGGAGAGGAGCAGCCGGTGGAGGACCTCCGCTACGAGGTGGACGGGCCGGTCGCCCGCTTGACGATCGATCGACCGGAGCGTCGCAACGCCATGTCGTTCGAGGTGATGCAGGGCCTCCGGGAGGGCGTCTCGGAGGCCAAGGCCGACGACTCCGTGCGTGTCGTGGTGCTGACCGGTGCGGGAGACAAGGCCTTCTGCTCGGGCGCCGACCTCGGCGGCATCGCCGGCACCGACGGCGCGACCGCCGCCCACGAGGGGCGGGGACTGCTCGCCGACCTCTTCCGTGAGCTCTGGTCGCTCGGCAAACCGACGATCGCCCGGGTGCGCGGGTACGCGCTCGCCGGCGGGTTCGGCCTCGCCCTCGCGTGCGACTTCGTGATCGCGGCCGACGACGCGCAGTTCGGGACCCCCGAGATCAACGTCGGGTTGTGGCCGTACATGATCACGGTGCCGCTGCTGCGCAGCATGCCGCCCAAACGGGCCTACGAGCTCATGGCCACGGGCCGACGCGTCGACGCGGGGGAGGCCGAGCGCATCGGGTTCGTCACGCGCGTCGTTCCCGTCGACGAGCTCGATGCGGCCGTCGACGAGCTCGCGAGCGGGCTGGCGTCGAAGTCGCCGTTGATCATGCGGTGGGGCCGCGACGCGTTCCAGCACGTGCTCGGCATGGATCCCGACCGCGCCCTCGACCACCTCCAGGCGATGCTCACGATCACGAGCTCGTCGGAGGACACGGCGGAGGGCGTCGCGGCCTTCGCCGAGAAGCGCGCGCCCGAATGGAAGGGCCGGTAGGTGATCGGGATGCGTGACACGATGACGCGATGACGACGACCGGTGGGGGAGAGAAGCACGACTGGGGGCCGCTCGTCGGCGACCTCGCGCAGCGCAGGGAGCAGGCGCTCGGGCTCGGCGGGCCCGAGCGGGTGGAACGTCAGCACTCGCTCGGCAAGCTCACCGTCCGCGAGCGGCTCGACCTGCTGCTCGATCCCGGGACCTGGGTCGAGTACGGGATGCTCGCCGACCACATGGACGCCGGCCTCGGCGACCGGTACCTCGCCGCCGACGGCGCGGTCACCGGCATCGGCGAGATCGACGGCCGCAAGGTCGCGGTCGCGGCCTACGACTTCACCGTCATGGCGGGATCGATGGGAACCGTCGGCGAGAGCAAGATCCGGCGGATGCGACACCACGCGATCAGTCAACGCATCCCGATGGTGTGGTTGCTCGACTCCGCGGGTGCGCGGATCCAGTCGACGAGCGGCTCGTCGTTCGCGGGTGCGGGCGACCTCTTCCGAGAGCAGGTCGCGATGAGCGGCGTGGTGCCGATGGTCGCGGCGATGCTCGGTCACTGCGCGGCGGGTACTGCCTACATCCCTGCCCTCGCCGACTTCGTGCCGATGGTGAAGGGCACCAGCTCGATGGCGCTCGGCGGCCGCCATCTCGTGAAGGCGGCGGTGGGCGAGGACGTGACCGAGGAGGAGATGGGCGGCTCCGCGGTCCACACCAAGATCAGTGGGGTCGCCGACCTCGAGGTCGCCGACGACGCGGCCTGCCTCGAGATCGTGCGGAAGTACCTCTCGTACTTCCCCGCCCACAACCAGGAGTCACCGCCGGTGCGGACGACGGCCGATCCGGTCGACCGCCGGGTCGAGGAGCTCTACGACATCGTGCCGACCGCGCCCCGGCGGGCCTACGACATGCGCAAGGTGATCACCGCGATCGTCGACGACGGCGACGTGTTCTGGATGAAGCCCGACTGGGCGAAGAACCTCGTCACCGGACTCGCGCGCATCGACGGTCAGTCGGTCGGCATCGTCGCGAACCAGCCGATGGTCCTCGGCGGCGCGCTCGACGTGAACGCGGCCGACAAGGCAGCGCGCTTCGTGTGGCTGTGCGACGCGTTCGGCATCCCG
>Ga0105049_10004671_pt1 | contig 16070 bp, 13 predicted proteins | sample MAT06_FD_78087 | JGI IMG/M metagenome (GOLD analysis project Ga0105049, IMG submission 78087) | Freshwater microbial communities from Lake Fryxell liftoff mats and glacier meltwater in Antarctica - MAT-06 | ecosystem: Environmental > Aquatic > Freshwater > Ice > Liftoff microbial mat | place... | reverse complement strand
GAACTTGATGGCGACCGTCGACGTTTCGCTTTGATTCCTTCATGCAGGAGAATTCTGCGACTCTTCCCCGGAGAAACCGCGAAATTCAGAGCTGCGATGCGAAGGTAGGGCTAGAGCAGATCCGCACGTTGCCTCTCGAAGACCGCGACTACATCGAGTCCGCGCTCATGCGTGAAGCGTACGAGCAGGGTCGGCGTACTGAGTCTCCCGAAGAGCTCGATGAGATCAAGCAGCGCGCAGTCGATGCGCTCAGCGGCCGAAATGCGAGCTACTCGCGCGAAGAGTCCATCGCCCGCGCACGTGATGCGGTCGAGGCGATTCGTTCGCGGAAGCCGTGAAGGACTTCCGCGTCGAAGCAATCGCGCAGACCGAGTTCGAGGAAGCTGCGGGTTGGTACGAGTCACAGCGTGATGGTCTCGGGTCAGAGTTCATCGCCGAGGTCGATCGCGTGCTCGTGCGCATCGCTCACGAAGAAGCCTTCGCGCGCCGGACAAGCACCCACTGCGAACCACGCTGCTGAAGCAGCCGCTGCTGCCGTTCCAGCTCGACGGCATCGCGTTCGCGGCCGGTGCCGGGCGCGCGGTCCTCGCGGACGAGATGGGCCTCGGCAAGACCATCCAGGGTGTCCGCGAAGTCGAGGTTCGCAAGGTTCTTGTCGTCTGCCCGGCGTCGCTCAAGTCGCAGTGGCAGATCGAGATCCAGCGGTTCTCGGGCCGAAGCACCGAGATCGTCGAGGGACCTGCGCGCGATCGAGTAGCCGTGTATGCGGGCGACGCCTTCTTCACGATCTGTAACTACGAACAACCCTGAAGCCCTCGGTGGTGGTCACGCAGATCCAGACCGACACCGACCTCGTCCGGCGGCGGATCGCGTCACTCACGCGACCTGGAGGTCTTCCAGGATGTGCGTGAGCTGAAGGCATGGGTGAAGTCCCAGCACCGTTCAGGTGGCCGCGGTAGCGACCTGTTCGGCTAGCGGAGATTGGACGATCAGGAAGCGAGGCAGGAGTACGTGATTCTCGAGGTGCACATGCTCGAGCGTGTCTGCTTCCAGTGCGGCCAGCTCGCTCATCAGCGTGCGGTAGCTGTTACAAGCCCAGTCCGGCGATACGTAATCGGCCGCGACGCGTCGCAGCTCGAACAGCATGGTGCCGACTTGCTCGTGCTCTCGACGCATCTCGTCGAGCATCGGAGCAGCGTCCTCCGTGCGCCCCTCGATCAGCGCGGGAAACAGGGCGGTTTCTTCTTCGGCGAGGTGCACGCGGAGCATCTCCACCAGGGTGTCGAAGATCCGCGCGACCTCGCGTAGCGAAGGTTCGCGACCACCGTGAACACGCGCAACCTTGGTCGCGAGACCTTGCAGGTACGGCATCGTACGATGGAGGTACTGGTGGTGAGGTGCGATCAATTGTTGGATCACCTCACGAGTAGAGAGCAGGCGTGGATCGGGAGCCTGGGTGGTCTCGCGCCGCGCGATCACGGTCTCCAGCTCTACGAGCAACACCTGCACATCGAGACCGAGGTCGCGGCACGCATCGGCGAGCGGCTGCTGACCCTTGCAGCAGTAGTCGATTCGATGACGAGCGAACACGGCCCCGAATTCGGAGTGGTCGAGGACGAGCGTGGCAACAGGCGTTCGAGTGTCCAGCATGAGTCAACCGACGAGCAGGACGCGTGCCGCACGGTCGGGACTATACCGCCACAACCGCGCTGCCACCCCGGCCCCGCCCGATGGTCATCCGCGCGATCGCGATCACGAAGGCGAACGCACCGAGCGCGAAGGCGGTGTCTCCGATCACGCGGAGCCAGCGCAGGGTCTGCAGGGCATCGGTCTGCAGGAACTCGGAGCTTCTCGCGTACCAGTACCCGACATCGACCGCGGCCCACGTCTGCAGCAGTCCGACGGGCAACACGCTGAGCAGCACCATGCCACCGAGCCCGAGGTTGATCGCCCAGAACGCGAACTTGAGCAGGCGCTCGGGCCACACCACGTTTGGTCGTACCGACTTCACCGTGAACAGGATGAGGCCGAGGCCGAGCATGCCGTAGACGCCGAACAGCGCGGTGTGACCGTGGACCGGCGTGGTGTTGAGGCCCTGCATGTAATAGAGCGCGATCGGCGGATTGATCATGAAGCCGAGCAAGCCGGCACCGATGACGTTCCAGAACGCGACCGCGATGAAGAAGTAGATCGGCCACTTGTAGGACTGCATCCACGTCGTCGATTTCGTATGGCGCCAGTTTGCCCAGCCGTCGTAGCCGAGGAAGACGAGGGGAACGACCTCGAGCGCACTGAAGACCGAGCCGAGCGCCAGGGCGACGGTCGGCGTACCGCTGTAGTACAGGTGATGCAGGGTTCCGAGTACGCCGCCGGAGAGGAAGATCGTCGCCGCCAGCACCGAGGCTCGACCAGCGGCCGCGTAGCCCACGAGCCCCAGGCGCGCGAACAGAAACGCGACGATCACGGTGGCAAACACCTCGAAGAAGCCCTCGACCCACAGGTGCACGACCCACCACCGCCAGTACTCGGCCACGGCGAGATTGGTATGCCGGCCCGCACCGAGCGCGGCGAAGAAGAAGCCGCCGATCGCGATCGTCGAGATCAGCAACATGACCACGAGGGGGCGCTTGGCATCGTGACGCTTGAGCGCCGGCCACAGGGCACGCGCGACGAGCACGACCCAGAGGCCGAGTCCGACCAGGAGCCCGTACTGGTAGATCCGACCGAGGTCGATGTACTCGTAGCCGCTGTGGCCGAACCACCACACGCCATCCGCATCGAGCAGGCCGTTGATCGCGAGCACCTGACCGGCGAGCGAGCCAACGACGACGAGCACGAGCGCCACGAACAGCACGTTGACCAGCAGGCGCTGACCGCGCGGCTCGTGACCCACCGAAGGTGCGATCGCCAGGCCGGCTGCAAGCCACGCCGTCGCGATCCAGAAGATGCCGAGCTGCACGTGCCACGACCGTGCGGCCGAGTACGGCAGGATCTTCGCGAGCGCGATCCCGAACAGACCATTTCCCTCGACGCCGTAGTGCGCCGTGATGACGCCCATCACGATCTGGAGGACGAACAGCGCGCACACGACCCAGAAGTACTTCACGGTCGCGAGCTGCGACGGCGTCGGCGAGGCTCCGAGCAGCGGATCGTGATCGGGGAGCGCCTCGGGTTGCTCTTCCTTGCGTCGCGCCGCGTGCCAGAAGCCGAGCGCGGCGATGCCACCGAGCAGCAGCAAGATGCTGACGCCCGTCCACACGATCGAGTCCGACGTCGGCCGGTTGCCGATCAACGGCTCGTGCGGCCAGTTGCTCGTATAGGTCACGGTGTCGTCAGGCCGGTCGGTGGACGCGGCCCAGGACGTCCAGAAGAAGAATGCGGCCAGGGCGTGCGCACGGTCTGGCTCGATGACTGTGTCGGGAGGTAGCGCGTACTCCGACCGACCGTTTGCGAACAACGCGCGGTAGTAGGCGATGTTTGCTTCGATCGCCCGAGCTCGGGTCTCGGTGACGGTGACGGTGCGCGTTGCCTGGTCGTACGTATTCGCGCGGATCAACGTGCGTAGTCGCTGCTGCAGCGCCGCCTGGTGCTCGAGGCTCGTGTGTGCGTAATCGCTGCCGTCCGCGCGTGACCAGTCGTCGAGGATCTCGATGAGCTCGCGATGGAGCCAGTCCGCAGACCAGTCGGGGGCGACGTACGACCCGTGCCCCCAGATCGATCCGAGCTGCATCCCGCCGAACGACCGCCACACATCCTGTCCTGCCTCGACCTCGCCAGGACCGAACACCACCCGCCCTTCCGTCGTCACCACGCGATCGGGGACCGGTGGCGCGAGCTGATAGATCCGCGACCCCACCCAGCCGAGAATGCCGAACGACACGAAGAGGACGAGCGAAAGCGAGAGCCAGAGGCGACGCATGAGTTGCATGCGCTGCAGCTGGCGAGCCAGCAGATTTCTTACTGCGGCATCCGGCATTCGCGCAGGTCTTGCGCGCCTGGTCGCAAGGCGTGCACCTCGATCGATGGCGTTTCCCTGGCAGCCATCACCTGGTCGCCCGTAGCGGTCTGGCGGAAGAGTTGGTTGGTTGGTTGTTGCTGGTGATCAGCGAAGCCTGGGCGATCGAGCCGGTGTAGCGAAGTTGTCGCGCTGAGCGGGTCAGCGTGCGCGAGGACCACACGACCGAGCAACCGTGCTGCACCGAACTCGAAGCGAAAGGTTTCGCCGCGGAGCAACGGCGATCTCGGGAACTTCGACGGTCTTTCCCGCGCCGAGGCACACCGTTCCGTCGGCTGGTGAGCCGGTCTGCACCCCGTGGGGTGGTCGTCGGGAAAGTACTCGTAGTTGTCGAGTGGAGTCACCTTCGGGGGGCGACCTGACCACCCGATGTTCAGTGCGTGGTCTCTCAACGCGCAAGGAAGTCCGCGAGTCGAGGTTCGAATCGGGGACGCGTGCTTGCAATCGGCGATTGCACTCGACGCGCTTGCGATGCCGCCCGGGTCCAAGGCGGATGCCCCGTTCCTCAAGCGCGTGCGGTGAACCGTAGCGTGTGCCTTCTCGCGCCGGTTACTGTCCGAGCCTGCGATCGGGGGGCCGAGGTCCAGGGCAAGCGCTCGGATCCCCAGGGCGAGCTGTCGAAGCTCGCGAAATGACACCCGCGTAACAGGCACGGTTGGTGCTGGCTATGGCGGGTGATGCGGCTTGCCCTGATCGCGCTCGTGCTTGGCGGATGCGGCTTCCCATCGCGATCCTCGGAGCTGAGCTGCCAGATCACGGCCGATTGCGATGGCGATCGCGTGTGCTCGAGTGGGTTCTGCATCGTGGGCAGCGAACGGCCCGACGGCGGCGATCTCAGCGAGGACTCGGCGGCGGATGCGACGCTGCCGCCCGACGCCGATGCCTTCGAGGCGATCGCCGCGATGTGCACGACCGCCGGCTATACGCCCGCGACGAACGTGACCGGCGCGCTGTTTCGCGACGTCAACCAGGCCACGCCATGGCTGCAAGCCCAGGCGGATTGCAAGGACGACGTGGCCGGGGCGACGCACCTGATCGTGCTGAGCTCGGAGGCCGAGGTCACGTTCATGAAGACCACGCTCGGCTGGGTCGGGCTGTTCGACAACGATACGAACGTCTACCAGTCGGTCACCGGCGAGCCGGACGACCTGCGCCCGTTCCTGAACGGCCAGCCCGATGACGGCAACGGCAACGAGAACTGCCTCCAGATGAAGGCCGCCGGCCTCGATGACGACCAGTGCGGAAACAACCACCGGTACGTTTGCGAGTGTGACGGCAAGGCATCGACGCCCTGATCGCCGATACTGGCCAGGTGTTACCGCGCCGTGCCTTCCTGGGGGCAGAACTGGCCGACGAAGCCTTCGTCGCGGATGGGATGAAGCTCGCCGCCGTGCATGCCGGTGGGATGGCCGCACGTGCCGGGCTACAGGCGGGCGACGTGATCGTCTCGATCGCCGGCAAGCCGATGACCGACGCGCGTGCCGTGGGCATCGCGCTGCGTAAGGCCGGCGAGCAGCCGACGTGTGACATCATCTTCCTGCGCGGCGAGACGCGCGACACCAAGAACATCAATGTCATCGAGCAACCGCCGGAGACGCTCGAAGGCGTGACGTACGGCGAGCTGATCATCGAGGGCGTGCGATTGCGGACGCTCGGCACGCGGGTCCACAACGCGCGCGCGTTGATCGTGGTGTTGCAGGATCTGACGTGCGAGTCGGTCGATCAGGGGCTCTCGCCCGAGTCGTCGCTCGCGGGCTTGCTCGCGGGCTGGGCGGAAGCCGGCTTCGATTCGCTGCGCGTCGATCGTCGAGGGATCGGCGATAGCGAAGGCGAGCCGTGCGAGACGCTGGGGTATGACCGCGAGCTCGCGGATGCGCGGGCGACGGTGGGACGCGGGAAAGAAGTCTCGCGCGCGCGCGGGATCCCGCTCGTGCTGTTCGGTCACGGCGTCGGCGGGATCATGGCGGCGCAGCTGGCGACCGAGCACGAGGTGAAGGCCGTGATCGTGTATGGCTCACCAGCGTCGCGATGGTTGCGCAGCCGGCGCGATGCGGTGCGCGAACAGCTGACGCTCGACGGTGCCGAGGCCGAGATCGATGCGGAGCTCGCCGCGATGGAAGAGGTGATCCAGGAGGGCGAGCTCGACGGGCGAACCGCCGCGTATCACCTCGAGCTCGATGCGGTGGCTCTCGAAGCCGCGTGGCAGACGGTGACCGCACCGGTACTCGCGCTGCGTGGCGAGCACGACTGGATCGTGACGTCGAACGAGCAGGGCCGGCTCGCGGAGCTGGCCACGGCGACCGTCGTCGAGCTGAAGGGGTTCGATCACCAGCTCGGGTGGCACGCGAGTCGCGAGGCGAGCCTGCGCGACTACGGGTTCGGTCGATTCGAGGCGGGGATCGTCAAGACCACGGTCGCACATGTCGATCGCGTCGCGAAGCCTCGGTAGGATCGGGCATGGATCGCGTCGCGACGTTGCTGGTGACCTGCCCGGATCGCAAGGGCATCGTCGCCTCGCTCGCGCAGGTGCTGTACGGGCACGGCGCGAACATCCTCGATTCGGATCAGCACACCGATACCGTCGCCGGGCTGTTCTTCCAGCGGATCCGGTTCGATCTGTCGTCGCTGACGACCGACAAGGTCGCGCTCGAGAACGCGATCAAAGAGGTCTCCGAGCGGTTCGCGATGGACTGGCGGATCGCGTACAGCAATCACGTTCGCAAGGTCGCGATCTTCGCGTCGAAGCAGGAGCACTGCCTGTACGACCTGCTGATCCGCCACCGCGCGGGTGAGCTCGCGTGCGAGATCGGCATGGTGATCTCGAATCACGGGGACGCCGAGTCGATCGCCCGGCACTTTCGCGTGCCGTTCTATCACCTGCCGGTGACGGCGGAGACGAAGGCGGATGCCGAGGCGCAAGCGAGCGAATTGATCGAGGCGAACGGGATCGAGTTGATCGTGCTTGCGCGCTACATGCAGATCCTGTCGGCGGATTTCGTGGCGCAATATCCGTCGAGGATCATCAACATCCACCACTCGTTCTTGCCGGCGTTCGTCGGGGCGAATCCGTACAAGCAGGCGTACGTCAAGGGCGTGAAGATGATCGGCGCGACCAGTCACTACGTGACCGCGGAGCTCGATCAGGGCCCGATCATCGAGCAGCAGACGATCCGGTGCTCGCACTCCGATGTCGTCGATGACCTCGTGCGGAAGGGTCGCGATCTCGAGAAGCAGGTGCTCGCGGCCGCGGTGCGCTGGCACCTCGAGGACCGGATCCTCGTGTATGCGGGCAAGACCGTCGTGTTCGGTTAGTCCATCTGCGGCAGGCCGCGCTTCGACGCGACGTTGCCGCCACCGAAGCGCGCGTACATCTTCATGCCCGGACGCGACTGGAACGCGAGGCTGCCGTAGACGATGTTGCCGCTGCCGTAGTCGTGCTGTGTCGTGTAGATCGGGTGGTGCCAGGGGACCTCGCCGGTGGCATAGCCGATCGGGAACTCGTAGCGGCGCGTGACGCCGTCGTCGAACACGAAGTCGAGGCTGCCGACCGGGCGCAGGACCGTGGCTTCCTCGTCCGTGAGCGTGATCCAGCCGGTGTCGGTCTTGCGGGCCCACGCGAACGTGATCTTGTCGAGCTTGCAGTCGCGAGTGCAGAGGTAGTCCGAGGGCACGAACTGGATGCGCGGCATCACCTGGTTCATCGTCATCTCGGTCGGTGGGCGCACGAACGAGAAGTCGAGCGTGTGCGGACCGGAGCGGAACGTATAGGTGCCGGACGGGATCGGGTGATCGGGGCGGCAGAACACGCCGAGCGTGCGATCGTCGCCGTACGTCAGGTGCGAGACGGGATGACCGCCGGGAACCGCGGCGGTGGCGTCGCCGGGCCAGTAGCCGTAGTAGGGCTGTGCGAAGCTGACGTCGGAGTCGCCGCGATCGACGGTGCCGAAGGAATCGGGGAGCCGGCCGTAGATGCCGGTGCCCACATGCTTGTAGGTGACGGCCTCGGCGCTGACGATGAAGTCCTTGGCGATCGCGTCGCGACCGCGCGTGTGGAGCGTGTACTCGGCGTGGACCTCGAGCCTGGGCGCGATGCCCTGGTCGACGTCGATCATGCCGTCACCATCGATGTCGGGGTTCGCGTAGCGGAGCGCGATGTCGTCGATGCCGCCGAGGGTGGCGAGCGTGCCACGCGTGACGCCGAGGGCCTGGTCGAGGCTGTCGCCGCTGCCGGCCATCGTGGCTTCGTGGTTGTCGACGGAGATGTCGCCGAGATCGACGTCGCCGGGGATCGCGGGGATGAAGGTGTCGAGCGTGTCGGAGCGGAGGATGCCGTGGACCATGCCGGCGCCTCGCCTGGTGGTGTCGAGGAACACGAACGCCCACGGGCGGCCGGGTTCGACGGTCACCGAGAAGCTGCCGGCCTCGGTCGGGGCAACGACCTTGACGAGATCACCCGCGACCGGGCTGACCGCCATGACGTGCGTGACGGCCTCGCCGACGGTCCCGTGGAAGGTCGCGTCGCTCACGGGAGCCGCGTAAGCGCATGCCGAGAGGGCGGTGAGAAGGAATCCGAAGCGCGTCATGGAGAGGTATGTCGACCGTGTGATCGCCTTTGTTTAGGTGGATTTGCGGCCGACAGGTAGGAGTCAGGTAGGCTGCACATGTCGGTGCAGCCCGAGACCCGCAAGAACCTGCTGTTGCCGGATACCGAGCGCTGGCCGCTCGATCCCGACAAGCCGGTGATCGAGCTCATCGATGTCTCGATCTCGTTCAACGGGATGAAGGTGCTCGACGGGCTGAGCCTCAAGATCATCCCCGGGCTGACCACCGTGGTGGTCGGGCGCAGCGGCAGCGGCAAGAGCGTGCTGGTCAAGTTGATGATGGGCTTGATCAAGCCCGATCAGGGCAAGGTCATGCTGTTCGGGCGCGACCTCGCCGGGGTGTCGGGGCAGGAGGTCCTCGAGTTGCGCAAGCGCCTCGGGATGCTGTTCCAGAACTACGCGCTGTTCGACGCGCTGCCGGTCGAGGAGAACGTCGGGTTCACGCTGACCGAGAACACCAAGATGAAGCCGCGCGACGTGATGAAGCTGTCGCACGAGCTGATCCGGATCCTCGGGCTCGCGGGGAGCGAGAAGTTGCTGCCGAGCGAGCTGTCGGGCGGCATGAAGAAGCGCGTGTCGCTCGCGCGTGCGCTGGTCGCGAATCCCGAGGTCGTGCTGTTCGACGAGCCGACCACGGGGCTCGATCCGATCATGATCCAGAAGGTCGATGAGATGATCCTGCTCGCGAAGCAGCAGTATCAGATCACGAGCGCGATCATCAGCCACGACATGGCGAGCACCGCGCGGCTGGCGGATCGCGTCGCGTTCCTGCACGACGGCAAGATCATCTTCTACGGCACGTACAACGAGTTCCGGACCAACCAGCTCGAGCCGATCCGCAAGTTCGTCGAGGGCGCGGCGACGTCGCGCTTGTCGAAGGACGATGCGGTGTCGACGGTGCCTTCGGTGGAGGACGAGATCCACGACGTGCCGATCGTCGAGCTGGTGGATGTCTACAAGACGTTCGGTAGCAAGACTGTGCTCAAGGGCGTGTCGCTACCGATCTATCCGAACAAGATCACGGTGCTGATCGGAGCGAGTGGCTCCGGCAAGAGCGTGATCATCAAGCACATCATGGGGTTGTTAAAACCCACGGCGGGCGAGATCAAGTTGTTCGGTAAGGCGATCGGAACGATGGACGAGTTCCAGCTCAACGAGGTGCGGCGCAATTTCGGCTTGCTGTTCCAGCACGCGGCACTACTCGACTGGTTGACCGTCGAGGAGAACGTCGCGTTCCCGCTGCGCGAACGCAAGGTTCCGCGCGGCGAGATCAAGGATCGCGTCGCAGACATCCTGCAGCGCACGTTCATCGCCGACATCAAGGACCAAATGCCCGGCGAGATCAGCGAGGGTCAGAAGAAGCGCGTCGGGCTCGCGCGCGCGATCGTGACGCGCCCGAAGATCATGATCTACGACGAGCCGACCACGGGGCAGGACCCGCTACGGACGCGCGATGTCGACGACATGATCCAGATGGCGCAGCAGCAGTTCGACATCACCAGCATCGTGATCAGTCACGACATGGCGTCGACGTTCCGGATCGCACACATGATCGCGCTGCTGCACCTGGGCGAGATCGCCGCGTACGGCACGCCAGCCCAGGTGCGCGCGTCGACGGACCCGCACGTGCAGCACTTCATCCACGCGGGCTCCGTCGATCACTAGAAGACGGCGGCGCAAATGAGATGGCTGACCGACATCACGGAGCTGCTCGAGGAGGCACGCACCGGGACCACCGACGCGGCGTTGCTCGAGGCCCTCGTCGGGGCGTACCGGCGCCGGCCGCTCCCTGCCCTGGCGGAGCTGATCACGATCGCCGGCAAGCGCGCCGCGGTCGCGCACGAGCTGAAGGGCTCGCTCGACGAGCAGCACGCGACCTGGCTCCGCGTGGCGGTGCAGCTGCGCGCGATCGACGTCGACTGGTTGCTCGAGACGCTGCTCACCAACCGTGGTGAGTATTCGATCGAACGCATCATGCGGCTCGAGAGCTGGCCCGTCGACCCGCGGATCTCCAACGGCCTGCTCCGCCTCGCCGGCCACAAGCAGATGACCTCGCGGGGCGCGCGCAACACGTGGCGGATCGCGTTCCGCATCATCAGCAAGCGGATCCATCCCGGGCTCGCAACGACCCTCCAGCCGATGCTCGCGCTCGAGCCGCAGACCGAATTCGAGCGCGTGTTGCTCAGGCGCCTGCGCGTGATCGAGGTCAAGCTCCAGCAGCTCGAGACTCCGTCGTCATCGACGACCGAGAATGCGGTGCTGATGAAACTCTCCGAGCGCGTCGGTGTGGCGCAGCATCGCGCGGCGGAGAAGACCGCCGACGACCTGTTCCGCGAGGTCTGGGCCACGCCTCTCGACGATGGTCCGCGCGTGGTGTTCGCCGATTGGCTCCAGGAGCGCGACGATGCACGCGGCGAGTTCATCGCGCTGCAGCTCGCGCGGAGACCGGACGATCTCAAAGCGCGCGCGAGAGAACGGGCGCTGCTCTCGAAGCATCATCGCGAATGGGCGGCACCGTTCGATGCGGTGCTGTCCTACCCGCAGTCGCTGTTCGAGCGCGGCTTCCTCGCGCTGGCCGCGGTGCACTGGCGCAAGCTGGCGTCGCTGCCGGCGCTGATGACGCATCCGGCGTGGGCCACCGTGCGTGCGTTCAAGATCGATCCCGAAGGCGAACGCGTTTGCGACGCCTGGATCGATCACCTGCTGGCGCTCGGCGCGAAGCGCGTCTAGAAGCTCTCCTTGAGACGCCCGCCACGGCGTACAGTGCCGTCGCCGATGCCCCATCACGTAGAGAGCGACATCACGGTTCGACGGTTTGGGTTCACGGATGACCCACAAGGTCGCCGCCTGGTGTTCCCGCACGCCGAGGTCAAGTCCGCGGAAGGTCGGTCGGGAGCGGTCAGCTACGGCGCGAGCGACCTGCTGTTCGACGGGCTGGAGGGTCGCCTGGACACCCTGCGGTGGACGGCCGAGGCGGCCTCGATCGGCAAGGCGTGGTTGCGCGATGACGCGGGCCGGATCGACGTCCGCGTCGAGCGGATCGAGATGTCGCGCGGAGCGATGCTGACGCGGGCGGATCGCGGCGTCGAGATCGTCGCACCGCACGTCACGCTCTCGGAGATGAGGCTCGCGGTCAAGGGCCCGTTCGGGAAGAAGTCCGCGCCGGCGGCCCCCGCGCCGAAGATCGAGCCCACGCTGCGCCAGGATCGGCTGCACTTCCTCGATAGCCTGTCGGGTCACATCAACCTGACGATCAAGGTCGTCCTCGACCTGCCGGTGATCGGCAAGCGTTCGCTCGATCAGAAGCTCGAGGTGCCGATCCACGAAGGCAGTCTCGATTACCGCGCGCTCGACGAGAGCCTCGATTGGCTCGAGGGCACGTTCCTCGATATCCAGCACGACGACGACAAGCTCGCGGTGACGTGGAAAGTTCCGATCTTCGGATCACATCGCGACCTGGTCGCGTGGAAGCTCGATCAAGACGCCACCAACCTGGCGTCGTTCGGCCGCGTGCCGGTGCGCTCGCTCGCCGATTTCGTCGTCGGTAAAGGCAAGAACGACGGCAAGTCGCAGAAGCGAGACGGCGTGCTGCAGTCGCTCTCGCTGGCGGCGATCGATGTCGTCCTGTCGCTGGTCGCGCCGCGCTCGTTCGATGTCACCGGCGGGTTGGTGATGTTCGGCGGCGTCGATGAGCCCGGCATGGTCGATCTCGAGGTCAAGGGCGGGATCAATGATCGCGGGCCCGGCTCGGTGACCGGTCGGATCGGCAGCATCGATACGACGATCAAGGATATCCACATCGGCCCGGCGAATCTCACCGCCGATCGACTGCACTTCGACGGGCTCGACGAGCTCGAGGTCACGTTCGACGGGTTCTCGCCGCAGAACGTCAACGTCGTGATCCATCGGGTGACGGCGACCAACCTCCGGTTGCAGCTCGCCGGCAAAGCCGGTTGATCGCCGGGCCAGGCCGTTACCAGCTCGACGAGCTGATCTCCGCGGGCTCACTCACGACACCGACCACGTCATCACCCGCAGCTCGGTGTCTGACGCGGCCTGGGCCAGGCTCGTCGCGAGTGAGGCCTCGAGGACGGGCGGCGGATCGCTAGCGTCGGTCAACGCTCGTCGGTCGGCGTCGCAGGATCGCCCTGGATTCACGCCGTCAGCTGCCGCTCGAAGTCGAGCACGACGCGCGATGCCACGTCGCCATGTTGCAGGCGATCGAAGACGCTGTTGATCGCCGACAACGGCTGCAGTTCGATGTCGGCCTTGACCTTGCCCTGCACCGCAAGCGCGAGCGCTTCGGCCATGTCCGCACGCGTGCCGACGAACGAGCCGCGGATCGTGATGCAGCTCGCGACCACGTCGAACAGCGGGACCGGGAACTCGCCGGGTGGCAAGCCGACGAGCGCGCACGTGCCACGCCTGCGTGTCATGGCGATACCTTGCTTGAACGCCGACAGCGACGGCGCGGTGATCAAGACACCGTGCGCACCGCCGTCGGTTCCCTGCTTGAGCGTGGCGATCGGATCGGCCTCGGACTTCGCGTTGATCAGGAGCTCGGCGCCGAGTTGCTTCGCGTGCAAGAGCTTGGCGTCGTCGATGTCGACCGCACACACGCGCAAACCCATCGCCTTCGCGTACTGGACCGCGAGGTGACCGAGCCCCCCGATGCCCGAGATCGCGATCCACTCGCCCGGACGCGCCTCGGTGACCTTGATGCCCTTGTAGGACGTGACCCCCGCGCAGATCAACGGTGCCGCTTCGCGCGCCGAGAGCCCTTCCGGGATCCGCGCGACGTAGTCCGGATCAGCAAGAATGTACTCGGCGAACCCGCCGTTCTTGGTGTAACCGCCGAACTGCGCCTGCGGACACACGGTCTCCCATGCAGACAGGCAGTACTCGCAGTGTCCGCATGCGGAGTAGAGCCACGGGACGCCAACGCGATCACCTTCCTTGACGGTCGTGACCCCGGCCCCCACCGCCCAGACCCTCCCGACGCCCTCGTGGCCGGGAATGAACGGAGGCGTCGGCCGCACCGGCCAATCGCCCTGCGCCGCGTGCAGGTCGGTGTGACAGACGCCGCACGCCTCGGTCTTGACGACGATCTGACCCGGCCCGGGACTCGGGATATCCCAGTCGCGAAACACCAACGGCTTTCCGAACTCTTCGACCAACGCGACGCGCATCTTGGCAACCATGATGGAGACCTCACAAAAGCGGATTACCGAGCGGTCGACGACAACGTCGAACCGCGAACGTTCCACGGCGTTCGACTCAGCTATTTCGGTGCCTCGATCGCGACGTAGCGAACCAGCTTCTTGTTGACGAACTGCTGGATGCCGATGTCGCCGAGCTCGCGTCCGTATCCGGATCCCTTGATGCCACCGAACGGCAGCTCGGCATCGGACCACGAGATGTTGTTGACGAACATCATGCCGGTGTCGATCCGGCTCGCGACGCGCTTGCCTCGCGCGACATCCGCCGTGAACACCGACCCGCCGAGGCCGAAGTCCGAGTCGTTCGCGAGCGCGACCGCCTCGTCCTCGTCCTTGACCCGAAAGAACAACGCGACGGGACCGAAGAATTCGGCGCGAAACGCGGGATTGCTCGGCTTGATGTCGGTGAGGATCGTCGGCTCCATGTACGAGCCCGGGCGATCGATGCGCTTGCCGCCCATGACGACCTTCGCGCCCTTCGCGACCGCGTCGTTCACCTGCTCGAGCAAGAGGAGCAGCGCGGACTCCGTGGAGAGCGGACCGAGCGTGGTCTTCTCGTCCATCGGGTCACCCGGCTCGAGCGCGCTCAGCGCGGCCTTGAAGCGATCGAGAAACTTGTCGGCGAGCTTGTCGACGACGATGAAGCGCTTCGCCGCGCAGCAGGTCTGGCCCGTGTTGTACATGCGGCCCCACACCGCCCACTTCAAGGTGTGCTCGAGATCGGCGTCCTCGAGCACGATGAACGCGTCGCTCCCGCCGAGCTCCATCGACGACGGCTTCAGGTTCTTGCCGGCTCGCGCCGCGATCTCCCGCGCAGCCGCGATACTACCGGTCAGCGCGACACCCTTGATGCGCGGGTCGTCGATCACCTTGTCAGACTGTGCGTGCGAGATCCGCAGGTTCGTGTACAGGCCCGGCGGCGCGCCGGCATCGATCCACAGCTTCTCGAACGCGATCGCGCATTGCGGGACGCACCCCGCATGCTTGATCAACAGCACGTTGCCCGCCATCAGCTGCGGACCGGCAACGCGCGCGAGCTGGTAGTACGGGAAGTTCCACGGCTCGACGGCGAAGATCACGCCGATCGGGCTGCTCTCCATGTGAGCCTCGCCGAGGGTCGGATGCAGTGCCTCTGGCGCGAGGAACCGCTCCGCGTTCCTCGCGTAGTACGCCAGGATCTCCGAGCTGAACTCGACCTCGCCGCGCGCCTCGCCGATCCGCTTGCCCATCTCGAGGGTCATCGTCTTCGCGAACGCGCCGGCCTGCTCGTGTAGCAACACGGAGGCCCGGTTGACGATCGCCGCGCGCTCGGCATAGGTCTTCTCACGCCAGGTGGCAAAGCATGCGGTCGCGGTCGCGAGCTTCGCCTCGAGCTCCACCTCGGTCAGCTCCTGGAAGTCCTTGATCAGAGTTCCGGTCGCGGGATTCAAGCTTTGATACGCCATGACGTCCTCGGTTCTTTGTCTCTGCGCGGCCGGCGGCGCGGATTGCATCGGCGAGTCCCGCTGCTCGCAAGTTGAGCTCCAAGTCCACCGACGGCCCGCCGCCAGTGGCGGGCCCACACGCGCGATGCTACGTAGATCTCCGCGCCATCACCCGCGCGCTGCACAACCGATCGAGCGATCCCGCACGCACGGAGGTGACTTCTTGTCGTTGTCCACCGATGCCATCGCGAGGCCTCCACCCGGACTCGACCCTGTGACGACCGGTTCGCTCCCCGCCGAAGTGACATAGGCCGATGTCGGCCACCAGGCGCGTCGGCCTGGTGTTGGCGATGGGTACGATCGATGCAGGAGCATCCCTCGTGAACCATGCCGACGCCGTTGGTGTTCTGCCGGTCGGTAGCGAGACCAGCGCTCGTCGAACGTCCCCACGCTCGCGCGGACGGGTGATCGCGGTGATCGCAGTGAGCGCGGCCGTCCTGCTTGGCACGCTCCTGACCGTGTACATGATGCGCCGCCCCGAGAATGTGTCGGTGGTCGGCGCGCGCACCGAGGACGTCACGCGCATGCTGGCCGTCACCGGGCATGTCGAGGCAGCGTCGACGGTCTCGGTGGCACCTCAGGTCGCCGGCCGTATCACCGAGATCCTGAAGCACGAGGGCGATGCCGTTCGCGCGGGCGAGCTCCTCGCACGGCTCGAGGATCCCTCGGCGAGGTCTGCGGTCATCCAGCAACGTGCGCAACTCGCGACCCGGATCGCCGAGCTCACGCAGAACCAGCGCGATCTGGCCAG
>Ga0105049_10004669_pt1 | contig 16075 bp, 16 predicted proteins | sample MAT06_FD_78087 | JGI IMG/M metagenome (GOLD analysis project Ga0105049, IMG submission 78087) | Freshwater microbial communities from Lake Fryxell liftoff mats and glacier meltwater in Antarctica - MAT-06 | ecosystem: Environmental > Aquatic > Freshwater > Ice > Liftoff microbial mat | place... | reverse complement strand
GATGCACCGCGAAACTTTGCAGGAAGTTAATGCGGCAAGGGATTGTGTTTGCGTGGTTAATGATGGGCTGGGCCGGTCCGGTGACCGGCGTCAGATCGCCAGTTGCTGCCCCATCTCCACCACCCGGTTCGAGGGCAGACGGTAGAAGTCGGTGGCGTCGGATGCGCTTTTGGTCATGGCGATGAACAGCCGTTCCTGCCAGACCGGCAAGCCGGAATTGCGCGCCGGGCGGAACGAGCGGCGGTTGAGGAAGAACGACGTGCTCATGATATCGAACTTTTCCCCGGCCTTGCGTGCCAAAGCCAGCGCCTTTGGCACGTTGGGTTGTTCCATGTAGCCAAAGGTCAGCCTGATCCGGGCGAAATTCTCGCTGAGCCGCTCGATCGTGATGCGGTCGGCGTCTCGCACCGTCGGGGTGGTGGCAACCCCAACGGTCACGATGAAATTCTGCGAGTGCAGCACATGGTTGTGTTTCAGATTATGCATCAGTGCCGAAGGGGCCATTTCCGGGTCCGATGTCAGGAAAACGGCGGTGCCGGGGGCCACGGCGGGGTGCGATTTCTTCAGCATCCCGATCAGGGTTTCCAGTGACACATTGCCGGCGCGGGCCTTTTTCTGTACGTAAAGCGTGCCTTTGACCCAAGTCCACATCATCAGCACCACCGCCCCCGCCATCACCAGCGACACATAGCCGCCATCAAGAACCTTGAGCATGTTGGCAGCGAGGAACTGCAATTCAATCGTCAAAAGCGGCACGATCACGGCCAGTGACAGCCACAACGGCCATTTCCACGCCTTGTAGAACAGCACAAAGGCCAGCACCGTGGTAATGACCATATCGCCTATCACGGCGAGACCGTAGGCGGCGGCAAGGTTGGTCGAACTGCCGAACGCCACCACCAGAACCACGACACCAACGGCAAGGATCAAGTTGATCCGTGGCAGATAGATCTGGCCATACTGAGTTTCGGAAGTATGCTGAATCTCCAGTCGCGGCAACAGGCCCATCTGAACCGCCTGCTGCACCATCGAAAAGGCCCCGGAAATAACCGCCTGGCTGGCGATGATGGTGGCCGCCGTGGCGAGTATGACCAAAGGCAGCAACGCCCATTCAGGAGCCATCAGGAAGAACGGGTTTTCAGCGGCTTCGGGGTGCGACAGCACCAGTGCGCCCTGGCCCAGATAGCTGAGTGTCAGAGCCGGGAAAACCAGACCAACCCACGCCAGCCGGATCGGGCGGCGGCCGAAATGGCCCATGTCGGCGTAAAGCGCTTCGCCGCCAGTCACCGCCAGAAAGACCGAACCCAGCACGATGAACGATGCCAGCCCTTCATTCAGCAGGAACCCCACCGCATGGACCGGGTTCAGCGCTGCCAGAATCTGCGGGCTGTCAAACAGGTGCCACAGCCCCAGGGCCCCTATCACCACGAACCATACCACCATGATCGGGCCGAAAAAGGTGGAAACCTGTTCGGTTCCCCGGTTCTGCACGACAAAGAGCGCAACGATGATGACAAGCGTCAGCGGAACGACATAGGGCGCAAAGCCGGGGGCCACCAGCGACAGCCCCTCAACCGCCGACAGGACCGACATGGCGGGCGTAATCACAGCATCGCCGAAAAACAGCGAAATGCCCACGACTCCGATCCCCAGCAGCCAGGTCGGGCGGCGGCGCAGCGCCTGTTGCACCAGCGCCACCAGCGACAGCGTGCCGCCTTCGCCCCGGTTGTCCGCTTGCATGATGAGCAGCACGTATTTGACGGTAACTACCAGAATCAGCGTCCAGATCAGCAGTGAAATCACCCCGACCACTTCACTGTCGGTCAGCCCGTCGCGCCCCGCCGCATGCAGCGATTCGCGCAGCGCATACAGCGGGCTGGTGCCGATGTCGCCATAGACCACACCGATCGACCCGAGGACGAGTTTCCAGAGTTTCGATTTGGGGGAATGGGTCTCACCGGTGGCGACGTTTGGCGCAGTCATGTTCTCTGACGCTTGCAAGACAGAGTCGCGCTTATAGCGATGCTGTTGCCAGGCAACAAGCCAGCATTTGCCGAACCCCCATGCAGGGCCTGAAGGGCGGTCTTGCGCCATCCCCTCCGGCGCAATTCATCCCGGTGAAAGCAGCCGGGTGAACATCAGATCCAGATAGCGCTCGGCTTCAGGAAAGGGGTCTGCTCCTTCATCCCCCAGCACCAGCCGCACCTGCACATCAAAATCGGCATAGTGCTGGGTCAGCGCCCAGATCGAAAAGATCAGATGGTGCGGATGAACCTCGGCAATCTTGCCTGCCGCAGACCAGCCCCTGATCACCTGCGCCTTGGCATCGACCAGGGTTTTCAGTTCGCCCTTGATCGCCGCTTCGATCCGGGGCGCACCTTGCAGTATTTCATTGGCAAACAGTCGGCTTTCGCGCGGAAACTCGCGGCTCATCTGCAGTTTGCGCCGCATATAGGCCAGAATCTCCGCCGTGGGGTCGCCATCGGCGGCCATGGCATGCAGCGGGGCAAGCCAGATATGCAGCAACTGGCCCAGCAGGGCTTCGTAAATCGCCTCTTTCGAGGCGAAGTAGTACAGCAGATTGGGTTTCGACAGCCCCGCCACTTCGGCGATCTGATCCAGCTTCGCGCCGCGAAACCCGTGGGCGGAAAACACCTCCAGCGCCGCATCCAGAATGGTGCCGGTGTTTTTCTGCTGAATCCGGGTGTTGGCACGCGGTCTGGTCATCGAATGGTCTGTGCCGTCCCCTGATCTTTGGGCGCAAGCTGATGCGGTGGGCTGAGGCCTTGACGCGCCTGCCCTCTCTGCTAGCCTTCCCCTGACCATCTGGTCAAACAAAACTTTCCCGCAGCAGCACAAGCCTTTGCACTGTTGTTTCATGGAGGTGCCGCCATGGCGCTGGACCGCAACGCCGTTCCCAACGATCTCAACGCCTTCTGGATGCCCTTCACGTCCAACCGGCAATTCAAGAAGGCACCGCGGATGTTCGTATCCGCAGACCGGATGCACTACACCACATCCGACGGCCGCAAGGTGCTGGATGGCACTGCCGGTCTGTGGTGCTGCAATGCCGGCCACAACCGGCCAAAGATCGTTGAAGCGATCCGGGCGCAGGCAGGTGAACTGGACTATGCTCCGGCATTCCAGATGGGCCATCCCAAGGCGTTTGAACTGGCCAACCGGGTGGTCGAGATCGCGCCCAAGGGGTTGGACCATGTATTCTACACCAACTCCGGCTCGGAATCGGTGGAAACCGCGCTGAAGATTGCGATTGCCTATCACCGCGTCCGTGGCGAAGGCACCCGCACCCGGCTGATCGGGCGTGAACGCGGCTACCATGGCGTGAACTTCGGCGGCATTTCGGTTGGCGGTATTGTCAACAATCGCAAGTTTTTCGGGTCATTGTTGACCGGCGTCGATCACCTGCCGCACACCCATCTGCCCGCCAAGAATGCCTTTACCAAAGGCCAGCCCGAACATGGTGCCGAACTTGCCGACGATCTGGAACGGATCGTGGCGCTCCATGGGGCCGAAACCATCGCGGCGGTGATCGTCGAGCCGATGGCGGGATCGACCGGGGTCTTGATGCCGCCGAAGGGTTATCTGGAAAAGCTGCGCGCCATCAGTGCCAAACATGGCATTCTGCTGATATTCGATGAGGTCATCACCGGCTTCGGTCGCCTTGGTTCGCCCTTCGCCGCCCAGCATTTCAACGTGATGCCCGACCTTATCACCCTGGCCAAGGGCCTGACCAACGGCGTGATCCCGATGGGGGCGGTGCTGGCGACGGGGCAGATCCACGATGCCTTCATGCAGGGCCCTGACCATATGATCGAACTGTTCCACGGCTATACCTATTCCGGCAATCCCATCGCCTCGGCCTGCGGCATCGCCACGCTGGAAACCTATAAGGAAGAGGGGCTGTTCCAGCGCGCCGCAGATATGGCCCCCTATTGGCAAGAGGCGCTGCATTCGCTGGCCGATTGCCCGCATGTGATCGACATCCGCAATATGGGGCTGATCGGTGCGGTGGAATTGCAGCCGATTGCCGGAGAGCCGACCAAGCGGGCGTTCGAGGCCTTTCTGCGCGCCTATGACAAGGGCATCCTGATCCGCACCACCGGCGACATCATCGCCATGAGCCCGCCGCTGATCGTGGAAAAGAGCCATATCGACACGCTGATCGCGACCTTGCGCGAGGTGTTGCTGACCTTGCCCTAAGTGCGGTGCGTACGGTCACCGACCCTGAGGGTGAAGGACCTGAGCGAAAGGAACCTGATGCGCCCAGCCTGCATCACCACCCAGATGATCGACGACACCCGGGTCCGCGTGACCCGGTTCGACTTTGCGCCCGGGGCGGAAACCGGCTGGCACCGGCATGGGATGGATTATGTGATAACCGCCGTCACCGATTGCCCGATGCTGCTGGAAGAACCGGGCGGCGGGGTGCGGCGGGTACTGGTGCCCGCCGGCACCGCCTATCGGCGGCAGGAGGGGGTGGAGCATAACGTGATCAATGACGGGGCGGTGCCGATGAGCTTTGTCGAGGTGGAGTTGAAGGGCAGCACCTGAAGCCGGTCAGACCTCTTCGCTCAATATCGAAGCTTCGCGCCGTGCCGCACATCCGGCGCGCGGACAGATGCGGCAGGTGGTGCCCACCGGTTGAACAGGGGCCGGAACAGGTGCCTTGCCAGTTGCAGATGCCGGGGTCCTGGCAGGAAGGATCAGCATCGTCGCAGTCACCACTTCGGGCCCGTCAAGGCCGCCGGGATAGGCGATATCGCTGATCGCAAAGGCCAGAAACCGCAGCCCCGTCGGCCCCGGCAGCGCAATTTCTGCGCGGACCGGCTGTGATGGGCGCGGCAGCGCGCGGTAAAGCGGCCACAGGGGGCAGGCGGCGGCGAAACGCGGAAAAGGGAAGCCGGGCAGGGGCTTGCGGGTGGTGATTGTGCCGGAACCATCAGCAATCGCCAACCCGGACGGCAGATCCGGCAGCGTTGCCACCCGGCGCAGCACTGCGGCCAAACCAATGCCGGTGCGTTGCGCCACTTGCAGCGGGTCGCCCGATGCCCCCCACAAAGCACGTATTGCTGCCAATGGCAGCAGGGCAGCGTCTTCACCGTAGCGCTGAAAGTTGCGATTGGCGAGGTCGCGCCCGGCGCGGCTGGTCAGTTCCGGTGCCACAAGCAACGCCGGTATTGCCGCTGTGCCCTGAGTTTCCAGCGCCGGGATATGGTAGCCATGGTGGGCGTGCCATTCCTCTACCTCCTCTTGCGGCGTGGCGGCGGACTGTTCGGTTGCCGTTGCCGCCAGATAGCCTGCAAGACCCGATGCCGCTTCGGTCAGCCGCAGGGCATCCTGATTGAGGTTCTGATGGAACCGTTGCTGCCAGTCGGGGTCGATATCCTGCGTTTCGGCCAGAATACCGGCCGTGGCACGGACCGAGGTGACAGACGACAGAACCTCATGCAAAGCCGCCGGCAGATAGGGGTCATGCGCCATGCGGTCGCTGAGATCGGCCAGATTTCGTTCCATCCGCTCGGCGCGGGTTTGGGTGTCGGCCAGCAGCGCGGCCCAGCCGGGAAAACGCCCCAGAAACTCCTCGGCCCGGTCAATCTCGACCTCTTGCGGGTGCGGGGCGCGGGCGGCAGCATCGCGCAGCGCCGCGATCTGCGCCGCCTCGGCCCCTTCGCGCAACTGGGCGGGATCGACCGCGAGTGCGGCAGCCAACGCCGTCAGCAAGGCATCGCTGGCCGGTCGGCGATTATGCTCGATCAGGTTGAGATATGAGGCCGACACCCCCGCCAGTCGCGCCAGATCAGCCTGCTTCATGCCCGACAACAGCCGGCGTTCGCGGATACGGCTACCGGCAAGGGGGGAACGAGGCATCAGGAATTCACCGCTTTGACAACCTTAGTTTACAGGAAATTTCTTCTTTGACAACGGGTTGCCGAAAAAATGACAAAGGGGCGCGTCGAAACTGACGCACCCCCTCAGTTTCACAGGGCGATTATTGCAGCGCCTTGTCGGTGATCGCATGGGTCCATGCCCCAACCGGTTCCTTGGTGATGACCGGATCAGAGCCACCGGCCAGCAGCGTGGCCACGGTGCGCTTGTAATCGGCCTCATCCAAAGCGCCGTTGCTGCCCGCCGTCAGCTTGGCAATCTCGGCCATCATGGTTTTCTGATGGCCTTCGGTCTGTGCGCCCGATTCGTCGGCCTCCAGCACGATCCCCGCAGCTTCATCCGCGTTGGCTTCGGCATATTTCCAGCCCTTCATCGAGGCACGGACAAAGCGTACCATCCTGTCTTCGAACGCCGGGTCGGCAAGGTTCTTCTCCAGCACGTAAAGCCCGTCTTCCAGCGTTGCCACGCCCTGTTCCTCATATTTGAAGGTAACAAGGTCATCAGCGCTGACACCGGCTTCGATGATCTGCCAATATTCGTTGTAGGTCATCGTCGAAATGCAGGCGGCCTGTTTTTGCAGCAGCGGATCGACGTTGAAACCCTGTTTCAGCACGGTGACGCCACCGGCAGAACCATCGGTTTTCAGGCCAAGCTGGCTCATCCACGACAGGAACGGGTATTCATTGCCAAAGAACCAGACGCCCAGCGTCTTGTCGGCGAAATCGGCGGGGGTCACCACACCGCTTTCCTTGAGGCAGGTCAGCATCAGGCCCGAATGTTTGAATGGCTGCGCGATGTTGACCAGCGGCAGGCCCTGTTCGCGTGCGGCCAACGCCGACGGCATCCAGTCTACCACCACGTCGGCACCGCCCCCGGCAATCACCTGGCCGGGCGCAATATCGGGGCCACCGGCCTTGATGGTGACATTCAGACCCTCTTCGTCATAAAAACCTTTGGCTGCGGCCACATAGTAACCGGCAAACTGCGCCTGCGTCACCCATTTCAGCTGCAAGGTCACATCGTCGGCAGCCCAGGCCCCCCCGGCCAGCAAAGAGGCTGCAACCGCCCCCGTCATTAGCGTTTTCATCATCATACTCCCTTGTTAAGCCTGCGTTTTCACGCTCGCCCCCGTTGCGAGGGGTGCCAGAACGTGACCCCCTTCTCTATCATTGCCACAATGCCGTAAAATGCCGATCCCGCAAGGGCTGCCACAGTAATTTCCGCCCAGACCATGTCGAGCCCGAGTTTGCCCACCTCGGTCGAGATGCGAAACCCCATGCCACGGATCGGGCTGCCAAAAAATTCGGCAACGATCGCACCGATCAGTGCCAGCGTGGTGGCGATCTTCATGCCGTTGAAGATGAAGGGCATCGCCGCCGGCAACCGCAGTTTCAGCAGGCTTTGCCAATAGCTTGCGCCATAGGTCGCCATCAGGTCCCGCTGCATTGCATCAGATGCCCGCAGGCCTTCGACCGCATTCACCAGCACCGGAAAAAACACCATCACCACCACGACAGCGGCCTTGGATTGCCAGTCGAACCCGAACCACATCACCAATATCGGAGCGATCCCGATGATCGGCAGCGCCGCCACGAAATTGCCCACCGGCAACAGGCCGCGTTGCAGGAACGGCGAGCGGTCGATCGCCACCGCCACCAGAATGGCGGCACCACAGCCGATGGCATAGCCCGACAGCGCGCCTTTGACGAAGGTCTGGATGAAATCGGTCCAGAGCAACGGCAGGTTGGCCCCAAAGGCTGCAGCAATCGCCGTTGGCGGCGGCAAGATGACGCCCGGCACCTGCAAGCCGCGCACCATGCCTTCCCACACCACCAGCAGGGTTGCCCCGAAGATCGCCGGAACCACCAGCCGCCCGCTGCGGCTTTTGACCAGCGCAGAGTGTGACAGCACGATATTGGCCCACCAGGCCAGCCCCCAGATCGCCAGCGATGCCAGGATCCAGATCACCGCGCCAACCCCATCCGCCGGAGCGTGATCCGCTGCAACAGCCCGATGATCCCCACCAGCCCCGCCGCCACCGCCGCCGCACCAAACAACGCCGCCCAGATTTGCACCGTCTGGCCGTAATATGACCCGCTGAGCAACCGCGCCCCCAGCCCCGCCACCGCACCGGTCGGCAATTCACCAACAATCGCGCCCACCAGAGACGCCGCAATGCCCACCTTCAACGAGGTGAACAGATAGGGCAAAGACGCCGGAAACCGCAGTTTCCACAAAGTCTGCGCGCCCGAGGCATTCCAGGTCTTCATCTGATCCATCTGCATCGCTTCGGGGCTGCGCAGCCCCTTGACCAGCCCGACCACCACCGGGAAAAACGACAGATAGGCGCTGATGAAGGCTTTCGGCAGCAGCCCCGATATTCCAACCGAGTTCAGCACCACGATGATCATCGGCGCAATCGCCAGAATCGGGATGGTCTGCGACGCAATCGCCCAGGGCATCACGCTTTGATCCATCGCACGGTTATGCACGATGCCGATGGCCAGCAGAAGCCCCGCCACCGACCCGATGCCAAACCCGAGCAGCGTCGCCGACAGGGTGATCCAGGCGTGGTAAACCAGCGATTTCTTCGACGTCACCGCCTTCATTACCGTGGTATTCCACAATTCCCGCACCACCTGATGCGGTGCGGGCAGCACCGGGCGTTCCTGATTGTAACTGGCGGCAACCACCTGTTGGAACGTGACAGTCGTTTCCGCCCGCGCCGCCTGATCGCGTGTCCATGCCGCGTTGAGCGGGATACAGGCCAGATACCAGCAGGCCAGAATCACTGCGACAACGGTCACAACGGGCAGGGCCTGCTTCATGTCTGCCCGCCCTGCGGCCAGACGATCATTGTCACGGCAACCACACTCAGCAGGATCCCGGCAAACTGCAAGGGCGTGGGTCTTTCACCAAACACCACCATCGCCATCAGGGTGATCGCCACCAGTTGAAATACTGCGGAAAGTGCGATGGCCAGCCCGAGGCCGCTTTCGCGCATCACCTTGACCATCAGGAAATTTCCCAGACAAAACAGCGCCAAAGCCCCGGCCAGCACCGCGCCGCCGCCCTGTGCCGCATAGGTTTTCAGCGTGGCGTTGGCCACCATGAACACCACCGTCGAGCCTGCCAGCCAGCCCAGTGTCACCGCGTTCATGCCCGCCCCCTGCTATTCATCGCCATGCCCCGCCCGCAGCCCTTCGCGCACCCGGTGCGACACCGCGATGAATTCCGGGCTGTCGCGGATCTCCAGCGGGCGGTCGCGGGGCAGGGGGCTGTCGATCACATCGGTGATCCGGCCAGGCCGAGGACTCATCACGACAATCTTGGTGCTGAGGTAAACCGCCTCGGGGATTGAGTGGGTGACAAAGCCGATGGTCTTTTCGGTGCGTTTCCACAGGTCAAGCAATTGCTCGTTCAGATAGTCGCGCACAATCTCGTCCAGCGCGCCAAAGGGCTCATCCATCAGAAGGATATCGGCATCAAAGGCCAGCGCCCGGGCGATGGAAGCGCGCTGCTGCATGCCGCCCGAAAGCTGCCAGGGATACTTGCCGCCGAACCCTTCCAGTTCGACCAGCGATAGCACTTTTCGAACGCGGTCTTCCTGTTCCGCCCGCGAAAACCCCATTATCTCCAGTGGAAGTTTTACATTTCCCGCAATCGTACGCCAAGGATAAAGCCCCGCCGCCTGAAACACATAGCCATAGGCCCGCGCCTGCCGCGCCGCTTCCGGGGTCATGCCGTTCACCGTCAAGGTGCCGCTGGTCGGCGTTTCCAGCGCCGCGATGGCGCGCAGAAACGTGGTCTTGCCGCAACCCGACGGGCCGATGAAGCTGACGAATTCACCCTTGTTGATGGTCAGATTGATGTCCTTCAGCGCCTGCACCGGGCCGTCGGCAGTCTGGAAAATCAGGTTCAGGGCCTTGGCTTCGATCACGGGTTGCTGGGCAGAAAGCGTGTCTTTCATCAAACCCCCGTCGCCGGGATACCCGTGCGCACCACCGGCCTTGGTGCGGTCAGGTCCTTCCAGGCTGACAGGGCGCGGTTCACCGCTGGCCGGGGTTGGCGTGCCACGAACTGCCCGTGGCCTTCGCGGGTTTTCACCGTGCCATCATCAATCGCCACCATCCCCCGGGTCAGGGTGTAGCGTGGCAGGCCCTTGACCTCCTTGCCCTCGAACACGTTGTAATCAATGGCGGATTGCTGCGCGCTGGCCCGGATCACCTTGGCCTTTTCCGGGTCCCACACCACCAGATCGGCATCCGCCCCCACCAGCACCGCGCCCTTTTTCGGGTAGCAATTCAGGATCTTGGCGATGTTGGTGGAAGTGACTGCCACAAATTCGTTCATCGTCAGCCGCCCGGTGGCCACGCCATGGGTCCACAGCATCGGCATCCGATCCTCCAGCCCGCCGGTGCCGTTGGGGATTTTCGAGAAATTCCCGATGCCAGAGCGCTTTTGCGCCGTGGTAAAGGCGCAGTGATCGGTCGCCACCACCGACAGCGAGCCCGATTGCAGCCCCGCCCAGAGCGAGTCCTGATGATGTTTGGCGCGGAACGGCGGCGACATCACCCGCCGCGCGGCATGATCCCAGTCGGGGTGCAGATATTCGCTTTCGTCCAGCGTCAGATGCTGGATCAGCGGCTCGCCCCAGACCCGCTTGCCCTGCATCCGCGCCCGCCTTATCGCCTCGTGGCTGTCCTCGCACGAGGTATGCACCACATAGAGCGGCACCCCCGCCATGTCGGCAATCATGATCGCGCGGTTGGTCGCCTCGCCTTCGACCTGCGGCGGGCGGGACCAGGCGTGGGCTTCCGGCCCGGTATTGCCCTCGGCCAGCAGCTTCGCGGTCAGCTCCGCCACCACATCGCCGTTTTCGGCATGCACCATGGCGAGGCCGCCCAGATCGCCAACCCGTTTGAACGACTGATACATTTCATCATCGTTCACCATCAGGGCGCCCTTGTAGGCCATGAAATGCTTGAACGAGGTCATGCCGGCCTTGACCGACAGGTCCATCTCCTCCCACACCTTCCGTCCCCACCAGGTCACTGCCATATGATAGGAATAATCGCAGTTGGCCCGCCCCGACTTGTTGTGCCACATCTGCGCCGCATCCATCAGGCCCTGACCTTGGCCGGGGAGAACGAAATCCACCACCATCGTGGTGCCCCCGCTAAGGGCCGCCCGCGTCCCGCTCTCGAAATCATCCGCCGAGTAGGTGCCCATGAACGGCATCTCCAAGTGCGTATGCGGATCAATCCCGCCGGGCATGACATAGCAGCCCGAGGCATCCAGCGTGGTATCGCCCTTCAGGTTGGGGCCGATGGCGGTGATGACGCCGTTGTCGATGACGATATCGGCCTTGTAGGTGAGGTCAGCGGTGACAATGGTGCCGTTCCTGATGACTGTGGTCATGGATTGCGTCCTCCAAGCCTTAGATTATTCACGATTGCTCTTAGGTTCTGTGCTGGCGTCGATTCCGTAAAACGACGGATCGCACCTAGCCCTATTGTTTTTTGGGGTGGCAACCTTCTGGTTGGCACAACAAAGAATTGCCATTGGCCAAAGTTGCGCTGGTCTGTTTCATCATTCGCAACTCCATGCCATGCAAAAACGTAGATATCGGCCTGCCGGTCAGACACCTCTGTTTTTATTGGCCCGTCCCAGGCTGCCTTCGGCGTTCGTATGCTGAATGATGGTCTGGACAGGCCGTTCATTGGGGCCGCCCACGTCTGAGTCAGTGCCGATTGCTTCACTTCAAGTCGGGTTCCGTCAGCATGCTGCAAATCCCAAGCCGCCCAGTCACCTCCAACACCTGACCAGCCTTCGCCAAGCAATTCCGCCACCATGTGTTCCACATATAGGCCGCGCAGATTGTTCTGTATTACAGGAGCGTCGAACAGCGTTTGGATTCGCGAAAGCACATGCTTGTGGTCCGTGTCCCTCACCCCACCACCCCCGCCACTTCCAGCACCGCATGCAGCAGCACGTCCGTCCCCACCGCCGCTCGTTCCGACGATGCAGGTTGTTTCAGCATCAATCTTCTGCAATCTCGAACTTGAACCTCAGCCGACCAGTTCCAGCCGCCGCTCGATCCGTTCAACCCGTTCCTCGATCTTGTCCACCCGGCGGGACAGCGAGGCATATTGCATCTCGAGGATGCCCAGCCGTTCCTTGATCTCGCGCAGATCGTCGCCGTGGCGCGCCAGGGTGCCCTGGATCGCCCTGAGCGTCTCATAGATAAGCTCATTGGTAACTTCGGTGCGTTTGTCGGCAGACACGGGCTACTCCATAGCTGGTCGGCTGAATATATCCCAAAACCCCTCACGAAACCACCCCCGCCACCTCAAGCACGGCATGGAGCAGCACATCGGTCCCGGCTGCTGCCCATTCCGGCGAGATCTCCTCCGCCTCATTGTGCGACAGGCCACCGACGCAGGGGCACATGATCATCACCGTCGGCGCGACGCGGCTGATCCAGCAGGCATCGTGGCCTGCGCCCGAGACGATATCCCGGTGCGAATATCCCAGCTTTTCAGCCGCACCCCGCACCACCTTAACCAGCCCCGGGTCAAACGTCACCGGGTCGAAATGCCCCACTACTTCAATCGAGCAGCCCAAGCCCAGTTCCGCCGCCACCGCGAAAGCCGCCCGCTCCACCTCCGCCCGCATCGCATCCAGCTTCCCCTGTTCGGGCGAACGGATGTCGATGGTAAAGATCGCCTTGCCCGGGATCACATTGCGCGAATTGGGGAACAGCTTGGCTTGCCCCACCGCCCCCACTGCCGCCGGTTGATGGCTCATCGCGATCTGATGCACCCGTTCGATGATCCGCGCCATGCCAAGGCCGGCATTGACCCGCATCGCCATCGGGGTGGAGCCGGTATGGGCGTCCTTGCCGGTCAGCGTCACCTCCAGCCACCACAGGCCTTGCCCGTGGGTGACGACGCCGATCACCGCGCCCTCGGCCTCCAGTATCGGCCCCTGCTCGATATGCAGTTCGAACATCGCGTGGATTTTTCGCGCGCCGACCACTTCATCGCCGACCCAGCCGATCCGCTTCAATTCATCGCCAAACGCCAAACCCTCCGGATCGCGGCGGTGATAGGCGTAATCCTGGCTGTGCAGGCCGGCAAAGACGCCCGAAGCCAGCATCGCCGGGGCAAAGCGCGCGCCTTCTTCATTGGTCCAGTTGGCGATCACGATGGGATGGCGGGTGGTGATCCCCAGGTCATTCAGCGACCGCACCACTTCCAGCGCGCCCAGCACCCCCAGCACCCCGTCATATTTGCCGCCCGTGGGTTGGGTATCGAGATGCGAGCCCATATAGACCGGCAGTGCCGCAGGATCGCTGCCGGGACGGGTGGCGAACATGTTGCCCATGGTATCGACGCCCATCGACATCCCGGCGGCATCGCACCAGCGCTTGAACAGATGGCGGCCCTCGCTGTCGGCATCGGTCAGGGTCTGGCGGTTGTTGCCACCGGCAATGCCGGGGCCGATCTGCGCCATTTCCATCAGACTGTCCCACAGTCTGGTGCCATTGATCCGCAGGTTTTCACCCGGTAACGCCATCTGACCACTCCCTGACGACGGGGTCTTTGCCCCGCTCCGTCCCAGCCGCATCCTGACCATTTGGTCAATAACAGACCATCATAGCGGCCCTGACCGGTCAACGGGTTTCTTGTGGCAGGGCCTGATGCCATTGGCCACGGCCTCTTTGCGATTGCAATGGCGGCAAAGCGGCGTCAGCTTGCGGAAAGGCAATGGCGGGGGGAAAGCATGGATATTTCGGAACTGGAAGGGCAGGCCAGCCGCCTGATCGTGCCGCGCTTTGCCGAAGCCGAGGCCTGGTGGCTGGGCAACTGGCTGGTGCAAAAGGCCATGGCGGGCAAATTGCCTATCGCCATCGACATCCGCACCCCGGACCGCACGCTGTTTCACGTGTCCTTGCCCGGGGCCACGCCGGCCAATGACCTCTGGGTCCGCCGCAAAAGCAATACAGCCTATCTGGTGCAGAAAGCCTCGTTGATCGTGCGGCTGCAACTGGAAGCCAAAGGCCAGGCGATGGAGCGTCATGGCACCAGCCCCGCTGACTATGTGGCAAGCGGCGGTGCGGTTCCGATTGTCGTCAGGGGCGTCGGAATGGTGGCGACAGCCACGGTGTCGGGTCTGCCCGATGTCGACGATCACGCGCTGGTGGCCGAAGGGATCGCGGCGCTGATCGACTGGGCCGCGACACAGGTCTGATTTCGCCAGCTTTGACAGGGGCGGCAAAGACGGCGATAGTTCCCCGGTCACAGAGCCGGAAACCGGTCGCGACAGGAGAGGGGGGGGGCAAGTTGGGCAGCCATGTTCTGCTGATCGACGACGAGCCCAATATCGTCGAAGCGATCCGGTTCATCCTGACCCGGGCCGGGTTCAGCGTGTCCGCTCATTTCAACGGTGCCGACGCGCTGGCGGTGATTGCCAAGACCAAGCCCGATCTCCTGATCCTGGATCTGATGCTGCCCGGGCGGTCGGGGTTCGACATTCTGCACGACCTGCGGGCCGATCCTGCCACGGCGGATCTGCCGGTGCTGATGCTGACCGCCAAGGGCCAGCCGCGCGACCGCGACATGGCTGAACGGCTCGGGGCCAGCCGGTTCCTGTCGAAACCCTTTGCCAATGCCGAGATCCTTGCCGCCGTGCAGGACATGGTGGCGCGGTGAGAGCACCGCGCCAACCGCTGTTTCTGGCGCGCCAAAGCTACCGGCGGCGGCGGCTGGTCGATGCCACCAGGCTGTTGCCGGTGCTGGGTGGTTTGCTTCTGGCGCTGCCTTTGCTGTGGCAGGGGGGGGCCGAACCCTGGCTGACATCGCGGATCGGTTTGTACCTGTTCGCCGTGTGGTTCGGCCTGATTGCAGCTGCTGCCCTGCTTGGCCGCTGGCTGGCGCCTTTGCCGGGGGCAGAGCGCGAAGGAACCGAGTGATGGTGCCGTTCAAGCTGCTGGTGCTTGTCTGCCTGGCCTATGTCGGCCTGCTGTTTCTGGTGGCTTTTGTCGCCGAAACCCGCGCCCGGGCCGGCCGCGCCGGGTTTCTGCGTTCGCCCTTGGTCTACACCCTGTCACTTTCTATCTATTGCACGGCATGGACCTTTTACGGCGCGGTCGGCTATGCCGCCCGGTCGGGGCTGGAGTTTCTGACGATCTATCTGGGCCCGACGCTGGTGTTTGTCGGGTGGACGCTGGTGCTGCGCAAGCTGGTGCGGATCGGCAAGGCCGAAGGTGTCACCTCGATTGCCGATCTGATCTCGTCGCGCTATGGCAAATCGAACCTTTTGGGGGTGATGGTCACGCTGCTGGCGCTGGTGGGAATCACGCCCTATATTGCCCTGCAGTTGCAATCGGTTACCCTGTCATTTGCTGTCTTTGCTACCACAACCGGCGGCGGGGATCAGCCCGATCTGAACGCCACCGCCTTTTGGCTGGCCTGCGGGTTGACCCTGTTCACCGTGCTGTTCGGCACCCGCAATCTGGATGCCAAGGAGCAGCACCACGGCATCGTCACCGCCATTGCGCTGGAAGCAGTGGTCAAGCTGGTGGCGCTGGTGGCGGTGGGGCTGTTCGTGGTCTGGGGGCTGGCAGACGGCCCCGCCGACATGCTGGCGCGCATTGATGCCTCTGCCATCGCGACCTGGCAGGTGCAGCCGGGGCGCTGGGTCGGCATCACGCTGCTGTCGGGCGCGGCGGTGCTGTGTCTGCCAAGGATGTTTCAGGTGATCGTGGTGGAAAATGCCGATGAGCGGCATCTGGAAACCGCCGCCTGGGCCTTTCCGCTGTATCTCGCGCTGATGAGCCTGTTTGTGGTGCCAATAGCGGTGATGGGGCTGACGCTGATGCCGCAGGGTGCCAATGCCGACCTGTTCGTGCTGACGCTGCCGCTGTCGCAGGGGCAGGGCGGGCTGGCGATGCTGGCCTTTCTGGGTGGCTTTTCTTCGGCAACCTCGATGGTGATCGTGGCGTCGATTGCGCTGGCAACCATGGTATCGAACCATGTGGTGATCCCGTTGTGGCTCTGGGTCCGGCGCGAAAGCGGTGGCGGGCCGCAGGATTTGCGCGGGCTGGTACTGAATGCCCGCCGCGCCTCGATTGCCGGCATTTTGGCGCTGGGGTTCGGCTATT